>Ga0335080_10000388_pt1 | contig 39900 bp, 31 predicted proteins | sample Lox_Sample_34_FD_206720 | JGI IMG/M metagenome (GOLD analysis project Ga0335080, IMG submission 206720) | Soil microbial communities from Loxahatchee National Wildlife Refuge, Florida, United States - Lox_Sample_3.4 | ecosystem: Environmental > Terrestrial > Soil > Wetlands | place: USA... | reverse complement strand
GCCCGTGGACTACGAATCCCTGGCGCGCGTGGGCAGCATGATGGGCTCCGGCGGCATGATCGTCATGGACGAGACCTCGTGCATGGTGGATGTCGCCAGGTACTTCATGGAATTCTGCATGAGCGAGTCCTGCGGCAAGTGCATCCCGTGCCGCGCCGGGACCCAGCAGATGCACGGGATTCTGCGGAAGATCACCGCCGGTGAGGCCGGCCCGGAGGACGTGGCGAAGCTCGAAGAGCTGTGCGAGCTGGTCCGCAGCACCAGCCTCTGCGGGCTGGGGCAGAGCGCTCCCACCCCGGTCATGACCACCCTGCGCTACTTCCGCCACGAATACGACGCGCACGTCAAGGGCGATCTGTGCCTCACCTGTAAGGAGACCGCGAAATGACCAGACCCACGGTTCGCGTAAAGACGCTGACCATCGATGGCCGCGAAGTCGGCGCGCGCGAAGATCAGACCATCCTGGAGGTCGCGCGCGAAAACAGGATCTTCATCCCAACGCTCTGCAACCTGTCGGGGTTGACGCCCACGGGCGCGTGCCGGCTCTGCCTGGTCGAAGTCAAAGGAGTCAACCGCCTGCTGCCGGCCTGCGTCACCCGCGTGTCCGAAGGCATGGAGGTCACGGTCAATAGTGAACGCCTGGAGCGTTTCCGCCGCGGCATCCTGGAGCTCGTCTTCGCCGAGCGCAACCACGTGTGCAGCGTGTGTGTGACCAACGGCCACTGTGACCTGCAATCTCTGGCGCTCAAGCTCGGCATGACCCACGTCCACTTCCCGTACCAATACCCGAGCCTGCCCGTCGATGCCTCCCACGAGCGCTTCGTGGTGGACCACAATCGCTGCATTCTCTGCGCGCGCTGCGTGCGGGTGTGCGACGAGATCGAGGGCGCGCACACCTGGCACATCATGTCGCGAGGCGTGGAGTGCCGCGTGATCACGGACCTGGCGCAGCCCTGGGGCGAGAGCGAAAGCTGCACGGGCTGCGGAAAGTGCGTGCAGGTATGCCCCACCGGGGCGCTTTCGGAGAAGGGAAAGAGTGTCGCCGAAATGAGCAAACGCCGCCAGTTTCTGCCCTACCTGACCCTGATGCGGGAGGACCGCCGATGAGCGCGCCCGCCGCATCCAAAGTTCGCCTGGCCACCGTCTGGCTCGACGGCTGCTCCGGCTGCCACATGTCGCTGCTCGATACCGACGAGCGGCTGATCGAAATCGCGCCGCTGATCGAGCTCGTCCACGGGCCGCTGGTGGACCTTAAGGAGTTTCCCGAAGGCGTCGATGTCACGCTCGTCGAGGGCGCGGTCTCCAGCGAAGAGGATCTCCACAAGATCCGCCAGGTGCGGGCGCGCACGCGCGTGCTGGTGTCCCTGGGCGATTGCGCGGTCAGCGGCAATGTTCCGGCGATGCGCAACAAGTTCGGCGCGCAGGCGGTGCTGAAACGCGCCTACCTGGAGAACGCCACGCTGGACGCCCAGATTCCGCGCGAGATCATTCCACGGCTGCTGGCGGAGAGCCGTCCGGTGCACGAGGTGGTCCCGGTGGATGTCTATGTTCCGGGCTGCCCGCCGCCGGCGGACCTGATTTTTTCGGTACTGAGCGACCTGCTGGCGGGCAAGACACCCAACCCGGCGGCGAAATTCGGATAACTTATGGCGCAAAAGAAAATCGTGATCGACCCGGTCACGCGCATTGAAGGGCACTCCAAGATCTCGATCCACCTCGACGAGCAGGGCCACGTCGAAGAGGCCTATTTCCACGTCACCCAGTTCCGCGGCTTCGAGAAATTTTGCGAAGGCCGGCCGTTCTACGAGATGCCGTCGTTGATGGCGCGCATCTGCGGCATCTGCCCGGTGAGCCACCTGATCGCCAGCGCCAAGGCGTGCGACCAGATTCTGGCGGTGCGCATTCCGCCCAACGCCGCGCGGCTGCGGCGCGTGCTCAACCTGGCGCAGATCGTGCAGTCGCACGCGCTCAGTTTCTTCTATCTCTCCGCGCCGGACTTTCTGCTGGGCATGGATTCGGATCCCGCGGCGCGCAACGTGCTGGGCTTGGCCGCGGCGTATCCCGATATGGCGCGCGACGGCGTCCGCTTGCGCCAGTTCGGCCAATCGACCATCGAGCTGCTCGCCGGCAAGCGCATCCATCCGGCATGGGTGGTGCCCGGCGGAGTATCCAGCCCGCTGGCCGCCGAAAGCCGCGACCGCATCGTCGCGCAGCTTCCCGGGATGCTGGCCATCGCCACCCGCACGCTCGACTGGTTCAAGAGCGAGATGGAGAAGTTCCGCGAAGAGATCCGCAGCTTCGCCAACTTTCCGACGCTCTTCATGGGACTGGTGGGCGAAAACGGCGGCCTGGAGCACTACGACGGACAGATGCGGTTCCTCGACACCGGCGGGCGCGTAATCGCCGACTATCCCGGCGCGTCGTATGCCGCGCACATCGCCGAGATCGCGCATCCGTGGAGCTACCTGAAGACCAGCTTCTACAAGCCGATGGGATATCCCGACGGCGTCTACCGCGTGGGTCCGCTGGCGCGGCTGAACGTGATCGACAGCGTCGATACGCCGCGCGCCAGCCAGGAGTGGGCGGAGTTTCGCGAGCTCGACCGCGGTCCGGTGCTGAGCAGCTTCTACTATCACTACGCGCGCCTCATCGAGATCCTCTACGGGCTGGAGAAGATGGAGCAGTTGCTGAGCGGGCCGGAAATCCTCGATCCGCACGTCCGCGCCCACGCTCGCGTCAATAACGGCGAGGGTATCGGAGTCAGCGAAGCGCCGCGCGGCACGCTGCTGCATCACTACAAGGTGGATCGCGACGGGCTCATCACGTGGTCCAACCTGATCATCGCCACCGGTCACAACAACGCGGCCATGAACCGCGGCGTGCTCCAGGTGGCGCGACACTTTGTTCACGGCAATCGGCTGGAGGAGGGCATGCTGAATCGCGTGGAGGCGGTGATCCGGTCGTTCGACCCGTGCCTGAGTTGCTCCACTCACGCCGATGGCCGTATGGCGCTGGAAGTCGAGCTTCGCAATGCGGCTGGGGAAGTGGTGGATTCGTGCCGCACACGCTGATTCTCGGTTACGGCAACACGCTGCGCGGCGACGATGGCGCGGGGTATATCGCCGCGGAGCGTCTGCAGGCGGCAATCGCCGATCCCGAGATCGAAGTGCAGGCGCTCCATCAACTGACACCCGAGCTTGCGCTCAACCTTTCGCAGGCCGCGCACGCCATCTTCATCGACGCTTCCGCCGCGGGGCGGCCCGGCCGCTACATGCGGGTTCCGCTCCACGCGGCGCCCGCCTGCGCGCAGTTCACGCACCACGCCACGCCGGAGGCTCTGCTCTCAACCGCGAGAGCGCTCTACGGACAGTGCGCGCAGGCAACGCTCTACCTGATTCCGGGACAGGACTTCGAGACGCCCGACCGCTTGAGCAGGCCGGTGCAGCTAGCGGTGGATCAGCTCGTGAGCCATCTTACGGAGTCCTTACGGACGGCTGTGCGTCAGGGGTAAGGCTCACCGCGCGCCGCTTTCGCAGGCGGGACAAACCTTGGCGTCCGCGCTCCATGTACAGGTAGAACACCGGCGTGATGTAGAGCGTCAGCAACTGGCTCACCACGAGCCCGCCTTCCACGGCCAGGCCGAGCGGGCGCCTTGCCTCGCCGCCCGCGCCCAGGCCGAGCGCGATCGGCAGCGTGCCCATCAATGCCGCCATGGTGGTCATCATGATCGGCCGGAAGCGCACCAGGCAGGCGTCGTAAATGGCCGCCGGCGGCGCCAGGTTCTGCGTACGCTGCGCCTCCAGCGCGAAATCGATCATCATGATCGCGTTCTTCTTCACGATGCCGATCAGCATGATGATGCCGACGAAGGAGTAGATGTTCAGCTCGTCGCGGAAGACGATCAGGGTGACGAGCGCACCGAGGCCGGCCGACGGCAGGCCGGAGAGGATCGTTACCGGATGAATGAAGCTCTCGTAGAGAATGCCGAGCACCATGTAGATGACCAGGATGGCCATCACCAGCAACATGCCCATGCCGGTCAGCGACGATTGATACGCCGCGGCCATTCCCTGGAATGTGGTGCGGACGGTGTCGGGCAGGTGTTCGGCCGCGGCCTGCTCGATCTTGGCTACCGCATCGCCCAGCGCTACGCCCGGAAGCAGGTTGAACGAAATCGTCACCGCCGGCAACTGCCCGAGGTGCGCCACGGTCAGCGGCGCCACCCCCGTGCGGAGCTTGGCCACCCCGCTCAGCGCCACCTGCTTGCCCCGCGACGAGGTGACGTAGAGCATGTCCAGCACGTTGGGATCGCGCTGGTATTTCGGCAGCAGTTCCAGGATCACCTGGTAGTCGTTGGTGGCTGTGTAGATGGTGGACATCTGCCGCGAGCCGTAAGCGCTGTAGAGCGTATCCTCGATCTGGTTGGCATCCAGCCCGAGTGCGTACGCCCGGTCGCGGTCGAAGTCGACCGTAATCTGGGGGCTGGATATCTGCAGGTCGCTGTTCACGTCGGTGAGGCCGGGAACCTCGCGCATTCGCTGCTCGAAATCGGCGGCGGCGCGGTACAGCACCTCCGTTTCGGGCGCCTGCAGCGTGTACTGGTAAAGGCTGCGGCTCACCATGCCGCCGATGCGTACCAGCGGCGGATTCTGTAGATACGTGCGGATGCCCGGGATCGCGTTGAGCTTGGGCCGCAGCCCTTCGATGATCTGCTCCGGCGTCAGCCGCCTCTGGTCGCGCGGCTTAAGCCGCATGAAGACCCGGCCCGCGTTGCCGCCGCTCGGTCCCCCGCCGCCGCCCCCGACGCCGGAGGAAAACGCGCCGACACTCGGATCGTCGCGCAGGATCGCCGCTACCTGCTGCTGCCTCTCCACCATGGCGTCGAAAGAAATGTCCTGCGGCGCCTCGGTCGATCCCTGGATCTGGCCCGTGTCCTGGTTCGGGATGAAACCCTTCGGTACCTTTCCATAGAGGTAGATGGTCGCCGCCAGGGTAGAGACCGCCATGAGCATCGTCAGCGCATGGTGTCGCAGCGTGATCCGCAGCGTCCACCCGTAGAAATCGCGCGCCGCGTCGAACACCTTCTCGCTGCCGCGCTGGAAGCGGTTCTGATGCTCGTGCATCGGTCGCAAAAAGCGGCTGCACAGCATCGGAGTGAGGCTGAGGGAAACGAAACCCGAGATCAGGATCGCCACGCTGATCGTGACAGCGAACTCGTGGAACAGCCTCCCCATGATGCCGCTCATGAACAGCACCGGGATGAAGACCGCCGCCAGCGAGAGCGTCATCGAGAGAATCGTGAATCCGATCTCGCGCGCGCCTTCGAACGCCGCCTCCATGCGTGTCTTGCCCATCTCCGAATGGCGCACGATGTTCTCGAGGATTACGATGGCATCGTCCACCACGAATCCCACCGACAGCGTCAGCGCCATCAGGGAGAGGTTGTCCAGCGTGTAACCCGCGAGGGCCATGGCCGCGAACGTGCCCACAATGGAGAGCGGCAGCGCCAGGCTGGGGATGATCGTGGCGGACACGTTGCGCAGAAACAGAAAGATAACCAGGATGACCAGCGTCACGGTCAGCACCAGGGTGAATTTGACGTCGTTCACCGATTCGCGGATGGACTCGGAGCGGTCGTAAAGAATGTCCAGGTGTACCGATGGCGGGATCTGCTGCCGGAACTCGGGCAGCAACTGCTTGATCGCGTCCACCACTTCGACCGTGTTGGTGCCCGGCTGACGCTGCACCCACAGGGAGATCGCCCGCGCGTCGTTGTACCACCCGGCGACCTTGTCGTTTTCGACGCTGTCCACTACCCGCCCCAGTTCCTCCAGGCGCACCGGACGGCCGCCGCGCCAGGCCACGATCAGCGGACGGTACGCCGCCGCGTTTTCGAGTTGCCCGTTGGCCTGCACCGTGAATGCCTGCCGCGGGCCCCACAGCGTCCCGGTGGGCAGGTTGACGTTGCCCTTCGCTAGCGCGTTCTCCACATCGTCGATGCCGATACCGCGCGCCGCCAGCAGGTTCGGATCCAGTTGCGCCCGCACCGCGTACTTCTGCGCGCCCATCACGTTCACCTGCGCCACTCCGTTCACCATCGAGATGCGCTGCGCGATGGTGGTCTCCGCATACTCGTCCACCGCGGAAAGGGTCTGCGTCGGGGAATTGAGCTGCAGGTAGAGGATCGGCTGGTCGGCGGGATTCACCTTCCGGAACGTCGGCGGATTGGGCATCCCCGGCGGCAGCCGCCGGAGCGCCGCGGCAATGGCCGATTGCACGTCCTGCGCGGCCGCATCCAGCGGCCGGTCCAGCGTGAATTGCAGCGTGATGTTCGTGGACCCGCGCGACGAGGTCGAGGTCATCGAGTCCAGGCCCGGAATCGTCGAGAACTGGCGTTCCAGCGGTGTGGCGACGCTCGACGCCATAGTCTCTGGGCTCGCGCCCGGAAGGTTCGCAAACACCTGAAGTGTCGGAAAATCGACGTTGGGAAGATCGCTCACGGGAAGGGAACGATAGCCGGCCACCCCAAAAAGGATGATGCCCAGCATGACGAGCGTGGTCATCACCGGCCGGCGAATGAAGATCGCCGTGATGTTCATCTCACCCTATCACCCGCCCTCATGATAACGGAATTCGAGAGCCTGATATACCGTCCCGGCGCAGCGCACAATTCCTTGCGAACAGGTACCTCCCGGATGTAACTTGTACTACATGAGACGGAAGGCGATCTTCGTAGCCGTAACGGCGATGCTGGCGATCCTCTGTTGTGCGCAGGCGGTACTGAACAATGACGCCGTGATCAAGATGGTTAAAGCCGGGCTGGGCGAAGATATCGTGCTGAGCACCGTGAAGGGCCAACCCGGGCAGTATTCCACGTCCGCGGACGATTTGATTGCTCTCAAGCAGGCTGGGGTATCGGACAAGGTCATCGCCGCCATGATCGAAAAGGGCGGTGCGGCGAGCGGCAACCCGCCAGCAGCTGCGGCAAAGCCGGCCCCCTCCGCCCCGCCGGCCGCAGCTCCCGCACCGGTGGTCGGCGAGGTCGGCGTCTACTATAACAAGTCCGGCGCCTGGGCGGACGTCGCGCCGGAAGTAGTGAACTTCAAGACCGGCGGTGCCTTGAAGACCGTGGGCACGGCGGGAATCGTGAAGGGCGACGTGAACGGACATTTGAATGGTCTGCACAGCCCCAATCAATTGAAGACCCCCGTGGAGTTGCTGGTCTACACTCCCGAGGGCACGGCCATCACGGAATACCAGTTGCTTCGTTTGCGCGAGCAGAAGGACTCGCGCGAATTCCGAACCGTGACCGGAGGGGTGTTTCACGCCTCCGGGGGCGCCACGCGCGACCTCATGCCGTTCGAGAACAGGAAGGTGGCGCCGCGGACGTATCAGATCACCCTCGGGAATCTCGGTGCCGGCGAATACGGGCTGCTGCCGCCGGCCACCAGCGACTCGTCCGGACACTCGGGAAGGCTGGGAAAGATCTACTCGTTCCGCATCATCGAGTAGGGTGAGGGGTACAATTCGTAGGTATGAAGCTACTCTCGATTGCGATTCTCATTGCGCCCCTGGCGGCGCAGACTCCGGCCCAGGCGCCGGTGAAAGACCCGCTGGTCTCTACTTCAAAGGCCATCTACGCGATCGCCAAGAACGACATCCAGCGTTCGGCCGAGAAAATCCCCGACGAGCTCTGGAACTTCCAGCCCACGCGCGACGTGCGGACGGTGGCGCAGTTGTTCGCCCACGTCGCCGACGGCCAGTATGAGTTCTGCGGCGTGGCCGCGGAAGGTAAGAGTGTGTCCAAGGAAATCGAGAAAACTGCGAAGGGCAAGGCGGATATCATGGCGGCGCTTAAGGATGCCTTCGCGTATTGCGATGCGGCGTATGCGAAGCTGACGGATGCCAACGCCGCCGAACTCGCTCCATTTTTCGGGCGGCGCTTGACGAAGCTGGGCGTAATGGATTTCAATACCGCCCATACCATGGAGCACTACGGCAACCTGGTCACCTACATGCGCCTGAAGAATATCGTTCCGCCGAGCAGCGAACGTCAGCAGTAGCGTTTTGCCTGCGCTCGACCAGTTGGACAAGCTCGACAAGGCACTCGCGTCTATCGCTCCCGAGCGGCGTTAAACCTTCGAATGGGATTGGGCGAAAAGTGAATTAACGTACTACCCGGAGGGGATGGTTGGACGGGTTGGGGATGAGAGTACCGGTATATTCATGACGTATCTGCTTTGTTATCAACGAGAAATCCACATGTAGCCACTTACTAGATTGGCGTTACGACGTTCTCATTCGATCGGCTCGACCAGGTGGTCGTCGCCTGTCTGGTACCCGTAGCGGCCTGGATCCTGGTCAGCGGACTGGACGATCTCTTCATCACTCTGGTGCACACACTGACCAGGCGGCAACGCTTTCCGTGGCCGAGCGACACGGCTCTGCGACGCAAGCCGCAACGCCCGATCGCGATCCTGGTTCCCCTCTGGCACGAAGACGGAGTCATCCACCAGATGCTGGAGCGCAACCTGGCGGCAATTCAGTACCGTAACTATCACATCTTCGTCGGCGTGTACCCAAACGATCGCGCGACGGTTCGCGAGGTAGCTGCCGTCGCCCGGCGGCATCGCCAGGTGCACGTCGCGATGCTTCCGCACGACGGGCCGACCTCGAAAGGCGATTGCCTCAACTGGACCTGGCGCAGGATGCGGGAATACGAAGTCCGCAACGACATACACTTCCGGGTGATCATGACCCATGACGCCGAGGACGTGATCCATCCCGCGTCGCTGCGCATGGTCAACTGGTTCTCGCGGCGGTATGCCATGGTGCAGATACCCGTACTGCCCCTGCCCACGCCGCCGCGCGAGTGGACTCACGGGCTCTACTGCGACGAGTTCGCCGAATACCAGACCAAGGACATCCCCGTGCGGCAGACTCTGGGCGGATTCCTCCCGGCGAACGGCGTGGGCACGGGGTTTGCGCGCGAAGCCATGGAGAAACTGGCAGAGCGGCGCGGCGGTCAGCCGTTCGACCCCTCATGCCTGACGGAGGATTACGAGACCGGTTACGAAATCCACGCCATGGGATACGAGCAGGTCTTTGTGCCGTTGGCATTGGGCGCCGGTCGAGAGCCGGTGGTGACGCGCGAATACTTTCCGAGAAAGGCCAAGGCTTCGATCCGTCAGCGCACCCGCTGGGTCACAGGGATTGCCTTGCAAGGCTGGGAGCGGCATGGGTGGCATGTACCCTGGCCGCAGCTCTACTGGTTTTGGCGGGATCGCAAGGGGATGGTGGGCAACCTGCTCACGCCTCTCGACAATCTGCTCCTGATCTACAGCGTGGCCCGGTATGATCATCTGATTGGCTGCCTGCCGCCGTGGCTGGCGGTAAGCTGCAAGGTGACCATGCTGGGCACCACGCTGCAGATGGCGGTGCGGGCGCGGTCCGCGGCGAAAATCTACGGCTGGCGTTTCGCAGCCGGAGTGCCGGTCCGCGTGGTGTGGGGCAACCTGGTGAACTTCGCGGCCACCGCGAGAGCACTGGCCGAATACGGTCTCGCCTGCTGGGCCGGCGTCGCCGTGGCGTGGAAGAAGACCGACCACGCTTACCCGGTCAACCCACAATGGGCCCCAGCACCCGATCCATTACCACATCGGTAAGCTCCGGAATTCGTACAGGCCGGTGCGCGCTCCAGCGCTCGGTGTGGCTGACGGACTCGCCGCGTGGGAGCGTCGTCATCGGTCCGAGCGTCTCCAACTCCAGGAAGTCGGCGTTGGTGAACATTTCGAACGTGCATCCGAAGTCGGGGTAAGCGGCAGGGTCCGCGGTGGCTTCGTAGCGCTTCAGGAAGAGCTCGGAGTGGAGCAGGTAGCCTCCCCAGGTGTGGCGATTGTAGGCCCCGAGTTTCTGGGGCTGGGAATTGGCAGGGTCCTGGCGCAGCGCGAGGTACTTCCGGGTCAACGTCCAGCGCGGATCGTTCAGGTGCGTGAAAGCCCACATCACTAGCGGGTTGCTCGGAGGGAGCACCTCAGGGTGAGTGCCCCGCGGCGGAAATCCATGGATGCCCCAGCCGCCCTGCGCCATCATGGTGAGCGCCCATGGAGCGAGCGCATACGGCTTGTCGCCCGCGTTGCGAATCTGATGGACTATTTCCACGGAAGTCCCCTCTTCCATGGTCACGATGAGTTTCTTCTCCAGGCCGGTGAGCGCTTCGATCGGTCCCGTGACTTCGAGCTTGCCGGCACGGACCGCAATTTTGCAGGGTGCATTATCCGGAGCATAGGTCATCACGGGATCTTCGGGCGCAATCCAGACGCGATGTCCGCCGCGGAGCTGCCACGTTTCCTCGCCGCTGCCCCCGAGCTGGTCGTCGAACTCCTTGAAAAAGTTCTGTCCGCCGGCGAAGCCGAAGCGCATGATGCGCGGTCCGATGTCGCCGGTAACGACCAAATCGATCTCGCCGTTGCTCACCAGCCAACTATTGGGCCAGCCCCGATAGTTCTGCTTTTCGACGGTGAGCATAGTGTTTATGTCGCCGCGCCGATCAGAATCAGACCCAGCGTATACCCAGCCAGCATGAGCACGAGGTACTTGCCGGTGCCCGGCGGCGCGGCGCGGAATTCGCGCCAGATGAGGAGTCCCCAGAGTGCGGCGACCAGCGTGGCGCCCTGCCCGAGCGCGTAACTGATGGCGGGTCCGGCGACGCCCGAAGCCAGCACGTTGAAGCTGAGGGCCAGCATCCAGATGCCTCCTCCCAGGATGCCGATGCCGTGAAGCCGGGCACTGCCGCGTAAGTAGTCGGCAAAGCCCAGGTGAGCTGCGCGCATGAAGACGGTATTCCAGATCAGATTGCTGATCAGCACACCGATCCCGAAATACAGCAGCGCCGCGTACGGCGTGAGCATGCCTTCCAGGATGGGCTCGCGGTTGAAGTTGGGTGAGATGGACCGCATGAGCTGCGGATAGAAAAAACCCATGAGGCAGCCCGCGACGGCGGAAAAGACGACGCCGCGCATCGGACTACGCGCTCCGGAGTGGGGCAGGCGACTATGGGCGATCGCCGAAAGGATCATCGCGAGCACGATCAATGCCACGCCGCTGAACAGGAGTCCGGCATCGCCCTTCGGCATTTGGATGTAGCTCTGCACGGTACCGATGACCAAGGCCAGCCCGACTCCGACAGGAAACGCCACGCTCATCCCGGCCGTATCGATTCCGACCACCAGCAGGATGTTCGAGAGATTGAAGATGGCTCCGCTGATCAGCGCGGGCAGAATGAAGTCGATCTTCGCGGAATGGAGATTTTCGAGCGTGGGCGACCCGGCGCCGCCGAGACTGCCCAATGTCAACGCGAACGCCAGTCCGAAGAGACAGACGCCGATCGCGTAGTCCCAATAGAAGAGTTGGAATGGCCAGTTTTCTTTTCCCGCAAGCTTCTGCGTGTTGGCCCACGATCCCCAGCCGAGCATGGTTATCAAGCAGAAGACGATAGCGACAGGTACGGTGTTGACGACGAACATATCGTGGCCAGGATGGCTGCCCCACAGTCTAGCAGGGTGCACCCGGCCTGCGCTTCGCGCCGCTAGCTTGTTGCCGTATCGGGCGCGCGCGGACGACGCAGAGCAATCGTCCGCGACACTTTGGGCAGGACGATGAGCGCGGCGCCGTACAACAGCAGCGAGAGAAACAGGGCGGCCTTGTGCTCCTGCTGGAGGTCGACAACGACCAGGCGCCAGGCTCCCAGCACCATCAGCCCGTAGCTGAGCGGCGCGAAACCATCGTACCGGGCCAGCAGCAGCGCCGAGCCCGCGATCACCGCGGTCCGCAAGGTGGCGCAGAACGCGTGCGTGGCATCAGCGCCGAAAATCGAGTGATAACCGAAGGTCAGCAGACCGGCGGCGAGTGCCGCGGAAAGCCAGACGAGCGCGGCGGCTTTGACGAGGCGTAGCGTCCGCGCCATCCAATCGGATGAATCAGCGCCGAGAGCGTAGCAGATGCCGGCCGCCGCGGCGCCTGCCCAGATCGCCCAATGCTCGCCAAAACTCCAGGTGCGCGAACCCAGCAGCAATCCAGTTGCTTGGCGGAGCGCCCCCGAAGCCCCGAGGGCCAGCAGCAGATAGATCCCGCCATGAACCTGAAGCGTGAGCCGTCCGAAGACGCCGCCCGTCCAGAACGCGGCCACGGCCAGAGCGCTCCAGGCGACCGACGCTGTCATTCCCGTGAGCAGGATGCGGCTGCCGGCCACGGCCAGCAGAATTCCAAAGGTCGAATAGGTGTAGAAGTTGCGTCCTCGCTCCTGACCGTGATCGACTACGCGGAACGCGACCAGGTAGCAGGCGGCGGCGCAGGCGAGCATCAGCATGGCGAGCGCCGGGGCGATCAGCGGGTCCTGACGCGTCAGCCGCAGGCCGCCCCCCACACTGATCAGGAACGCAATCACGCATTGCGCGGTCTCGAAGCCGGTAAACGTGAAGCCGCGGAGCAGCGTGCGCACGATTGTGCTCGAAAGGTAGATCCCGAGCAGCGCTACTTGCGCCCCCAGCAGCGCCGCGTTGGGAATCGGCGCATACGTTACTGGAAGGCCGTGCTCGTTGGTCACCAGCCAGGTGACGAGCAGTACCGCCAGGTCGGCCGCTGTAGCGGTGAGCCAGCGCTCGCTGAGCCAGTGATTGAGGCATGCCGACACCTCGACTGCGGCGGCAATGGCCAAAAAGACAAACGTGAAAGGCAGCGAGTCCCGCGTGGCAATGAGCAGCGCGCCGCTGGTCCCAAGTGCGGCGAGAGTAGCGAAGGTGGCAACGATCAGCAGGTCCTTCCGCCAGGAGACCGCGAACCCGAAGATGGTGAAAGCCACCAGCAGGAAGCCGGCGGTCCAGGTGGAGATGGTGTGAAAGCGCGCGGTGGCTTCGTACAGGAGTGGGGAGAGCACCAGCACGCTCGTGAGCGCGTGCAGCGCGGTCTCCAGGCGTTTTTCGGCCGATGTGCGCGCCGCCCAGACGAGCCAGAGCATCGCGTAAACCAGCCCGGCGCCGACTCCGATTCCGCGGGAGAAGGTGGCCGATTCCGTCAGCCAGCGAAGCAGGTAGGCGCCGGCGAGCCCGAACAGCGCGCGGCCGAAGATGGGGAAGAGAGAGTCGGCGGATGCGACCGCCAGGGGAGCCGAGGGCGCCGCTTGCGCGGCCTCGGGCGTGACCTTAGACAACCCTAGTTCAGATTCGAGACGCGCCACGCGCGCCTGAAGGTCGCGAACTTCGGCGACCAGGGCGTCCCACTCGGGTTGCGGCACGGCAACCTCCTCAGGCCTTGTGAGCCTCGCTTTCCTGCCATGGAGGCAAGAGTTTGATCAGCACGAAGAAGATTGCGAAGGGCAGGAGCATGAGCGCGATCGCCGGCACCAGGCCCTCGCGAGTCACCAGTTCCATCTTGTAGCTCGTGTATCCGAGGAAGCTCTTGGAAAAGAGCTGTCCGCCGATCACCACGTTCCAGCGCATGGCGAAGATTCCGATCAGGGTGAGGCAGCCCGCCGCGGTGTACATGGCTCGTCGGCGCTCGGCCGCGAACCGCCACAACTGGTTGGCGGCGAGCAGCGCGAGCGGAAGCAGCGTGCCCAGAACGATCTGCAGGACTACCTGCGACGTCCACAGCCGCGTGTGGACCATAAAGTCCAGGCTGCGAAAGCTCTCGTCGGCTTCGTAGGTGCGGTGGATCAGGTCGAGCATTTCGAGCGTGAAGTCGATGACGAACGTGTAGAAGAGGTAGGTCGCGATCGTGTCCACGCACGGCATGTCGATGAGCCGCCCCTTCACTTTCATCGCGGCCATGTAGAGGAGCATCACCGCGGCGATGCCGGAGACCATCGCCGAAAAAAGGAAAACAACCGGCATGAGCGGCGTGGACCACCAGGGATTCGCCTTGATGGAGCCGAAAATGAATCCGACATAGCCGTGGAGCATGAAGGCCGACGGGATGCCGATGACCGTCACGATGTAGCCGACCTTGTCGTCGATCGCGCGCGCCGCGGGGCTCACGTTTTCGGAGCCAAGCGTGAGCGCCTTATAGATGATGCGGGCGAAACCCCTGGTGGACTGTGCCATGCGCACGATATCGGCGCGGTATTCGAGCCAGATTTCGACCAGCAGCACTACGGTGAGGTACCAGAGGTAGACGAACCCGAACATCGCCATCGCCGACGAACGGTGCGGGGTGAGGTACATTTCCAGCGAGCGCTCAGGATGGCCGAGGTGCAGTTGCAGGGGCAGGGGAGCGACCAGCAGGAAGGCCAGCGCGGTGAGCAGCGCGAGCCGGTAAGTAGGCCGTACCGCCTGGACCTGGAACACGCGTTCCAGCGAGGCCAGAATGAATGCGCCTGCCACCAGGCCGGTGATGAACGGGTAGAGAACGATTAGCACGCTCCACTGCAGTTCCACTTCGTTCGGGTACATGAAACCGTCAACGCCGGGAATCATCATTCGCTCCTATCTCACCGACCCGTCCAGGTCTTTGTAGTAGACCTTTGCCTGGGTTGCCATCTGCGGTTTCAGCACGGTGACTTTGTTGTTGCGCAGGAACTCGTGTACCGGGTCCTTGGGATTCTTGAAATCGGCCAGTTGCCGCGCGCCGGTAGGACAATTCTCGCAGCAGGCCGTGGTCAGGCCCTTGGTGATGCGGTGATAGCAAAGGGTGCACTTGTCGACCGTCTCGGTGTCGGGGTGCAGGTAGCGGCAGCCGTACGGGCACGCCTGCACGCAGTAACGGCAGCCCAGGCAGTAGTCCTTGTCCACCAGCACGACTCCATCGGGACTGACGAAGGTGGCCCCCACCGGGCAGACCTGCACGCAGGGCGAATCCGCGCAGTGGTTGCAGAGCTTGGGAACATAGAAGCTCTTGAGGCTGGTTTCCTTTGACGGCGGGAATCCGTCGATGGCGCCGTCGGGGGAGCTGACCTTGGGATTGGCATAGCCTTCCGGGACCTCGTAGCGCTCGACCCAGGTCCGGTAATAGCCTTTAGGGACGCCGTTTTCGTTCGCGCAGGCGCGCACGCAATTTCCGCAGCCAATACACTTATCGATGTCGATGATCATGCCCCACCAGTGGTCGGCCATGCGGTAGGCCTCGGGGGGCTCTTCGGCACCGGTGATCTGCTCGAGCGTAGCGCCCACGCTGGCAAGCACCAGCAGCTTGCCTCCCATCTGGAACATGTCGCGGCGGGTGATTTCCATGGTTTCCCCTCAGAGGTGCGGATCGTGCGGCTTGTGGCAATCGTTGCAGGCCATCCCGCTGGAGTGCTCGGCGGAGACCACCTGCGGGAACTTCGCTGGCTTGGCGGCGTCCTTTTCGTGGCAGCGGACGCACAGCGTGGCCACGTCGGGAAGCTTGGGCGGGTTGCTGCCATCCTCGGCGTGCCTGGCTTGGGGCCCGTGGCAGGTTTCGCAGGCCACATGGGCGTGCCTGCCTTCGGCGCGGACCTTCGCCTGATCCTCGTGGCAAAGGACGCATTGCTGCTGGCCGGCGTACGCGATCGGGTGCTGGCGCACCAGATCGAGGGCGCCGGGGCGATAATGCCCGTACTGGCCGAAGGCCTTCGGGATGACTGCCTGCCGCACTACCAGGAAGAGTGCAACTCCTGCCAATAGAACGAGCGCGGGGCGGATCAGGTGCCCGGAATCGCGAAAGATCTTGCCCATTTGGCACTACAGCAAAGCAAGATGAGTACCAAACGGTCTTATGATCTGAAATATAGGATTTGCTGTGGAAGATTTCAACAAGAACTTGCATCAGCCATTCAGAATTGGGGTAAATCGCGCAATGTGGGTGGTTTTGGCCGGACCATGCTCACGAACCGTGCGGATGGAATAGAATCATCTGAGATAGGAAATCCCGTACGATCTGGGGGTGAACAGATCGGACAAAGGACCGCGCTTGAACGGCTGACCAGAGGAACACACGTCAACTTCGATCGAAGGAGCTCACATGGCACGCGCTAAGAGCAGTCAGTCATCTGAAACGAATCCATCCAAGCAGAACAAGCCCTTTTGCCGGATGCTGGCCCGGACGGTTCCCCAGTTTGGGCCGACCGTGATGGGGGATCCACGCCGCCTCTCGGCTATCATTGCTACGAACTCGAAGTGGGTCAACGGAACGGTTCTCCACTATTGCTTCTTCACCAAAGGACATTTCTCGGTGCCGAAAAAGCAGGCAGACGCAGTCCGTGGCGCATTTCGAAAATGGAAAGCGGTGGGAATCGGCCTGGAGTTCAAAGAGGTAACGAAACTCAGTGAGGCGGAGGTCCGGGTCGGTTACTCGGTTCCGGACGGCAGCTCGGCCTCCTCAGTCGGCCGTGATGTATTGAAGGTGCCGACGAATGAGCCGACGACGGTGTACGGGTGGGACCTTACTACGCCCTACGGCAGCGGCACCGCGCTCCACGAGCTTGGACATGTACTCGGCATGGAGCACGAGCACCAGAATCCGTTTGCGGGAATCAAGTGGCACGAGCAGGCGGTTTACGATTCGCTCGGGGCGCCCCCGAACAATTGGGACCACGACACAACGTTTCACAATATCCTGGAAAAGCTCGACCCGAAGCAGGTTCAGGGTTCCCAATGGGACCCGGATTCCATCATGGAATACGAGTTCGAACCGGGTCTGATCGACGAGCCCGAACAATACGACAAGAACGGCCTCACTCCGCCCGGAACGCTTTCGGCGCCGGACAAAGAGTGGGCCCTGAAGTGGTACCCGGCGATGCCAAAGGCGCTTCCGGCCCTTCATGCCTTCAAGCCTGCGGTGCTCAGCCTGGCTGCCGGCAAGCAGGCCGATTACTCGATCAAACCGACGGAATCGCGGAAGTACGTGATTGAGACGAAAGGCGGGTCGGACGCGACGCTGGTGTTGTTCGAGGACGTCAACGGCACGCCGAGATATCTCAGCGGCGACGATGACAGCGGCGAAGAGCGAACCGCGAGCATCAGCTACAGGCTATTCGAGGGCCGCCACTACATTGCCCGGCTTCGCCTGAACCATCCGGGGCCAACCGGCAAGGTATCGCTGATGTATTCGTAGGAGGACGTATCGAACGACCAGCGCATTCGCGCGTGAAGCAAGACCGCTCGCGCTTCGCGCTGCGCGGGGCAGGTCGGGAACCTGCCCCACCAGGTCCCACTAGGCCAGATTCAGGACCTGCTTGACCGTGCCGCTTTGCTGGGCGATCTTCTTTTGCAGCAGCATGAGCGCGTAAATGAGCTGCTCCGGACGCGGCGGGCAGCCTGGCACGAAGACATCGATCGGGATGACCTGGTTCACCGGCACCAGTGCGTAGTTATTGAAGACTCCAGTGGAAGTAGCGCACGCGCCCATGGAGATGGCCCATTTGGGTTCGGGCATCTGCTGGTAAAGGTGTCGGATGACCGGGGCCATTTTTTGCGACACGCGGCCGGCGATGATCATCAGATCGCTCTGGCGCGGCGATCCGCGGAAAACCTCGGCGCCGAAGCGGGCGATGTCGAAGCGCGAGGCGCTCATGGACATCATTTCGATGGCGCAGCAGGCGAGACCGAAGGTCATGGGCCAGATGGAGTTTTTGCGCGCCCAGTTGACGGCGGCATCGAGCGTGGTGAAGATGACGCCTTCGCCCGCGGCCGCGGCGGCGTTGGCCACGGAGTAGTCGTCAACCTGGGTGAAAAGCTCGGGCTGGCTGCTGGCGATCGGTTTCTGCATATTTATATTTTCGCACGCCCCGGCTTGTACACTAAAGGTTTGTCTTCATTCGAGCAGCTTCTCGAGCGCGCCGCTTCCTTGCATGGAATCGACGCCGGGTATTGGGATGTCTGGGGCCAATACCATACGACTTCAGTCGAGACCAGGCAGGCCCTTCTGCGGGCGCTCGGCGTGGACGGGGACTCCCTCAAGGGGCTGGAGCGCTCGCTGGCGGAACTGGCACGCCGCGAGTGGGAGCGGCTGCTGCCTCCCTCCGTGGTCGCGGTGCATGGCGCTGCGCCGGAACTCACGCTCAATGTGCCGGCTGCAGCGCTGGGCCAGACGGCGCATTTCGAGGTGCGCCGCGAAGACGGTGGCACCGCCCGATGTAACCTTCACCTGTGGGAATTGCCCGCCGTGGCATCGCGGGAAATGGACGGGCAGACGTGGGTGCGTGTGAAGGCCCGCCTCCCGGTGGAGCTGCCGCTCGGCTACCACGAGATCCTCGTGGACGCGGGCCTGGCCAGCGGCGCGACGCGTTTCATCGTGACACCGGAGCATGCCTGGACGGATCCTCATCTGGGACACGGCGGCCGCGGCGCAGGCATTTGCGTGAGTCTCTACGGTGTCCGTTCAGGGCGGAACTGGGGCTGCGGCGACTTTGGGGACCTGAACGCCGTGACCGATTGGGCCGCGCGCGACCTGGGAGCTGGTTTCGTGGGGCTGAACCCGCTGCACGCCATCCACAACCGCCGCCCCTACAACAACAGCCCCTACCTGCCGAACTCGATCTACTACCAGAACTTCCTGTACCTGGACGTGGAAGCGATGGATGATTTTGCGCGCTCGCGGCACGCACGTGCCCTGAGACTCCGGCCCGAGACGGCGCGCGAGATCGAGGAGCTGCGCCAGGCGCCTTTCGTCGAATACGAGCGGGTGAGCGCGCTCAAGCTGCGGTTTCTGAAACTGATGTTCGTGCAGTTTCTGCGCGAGCGGCGCCGGAGGGGACCGCGCGAGCGGGAGTTCGCGGCCTATTGCGCGCGCGAGGGACTGCTGCTGCAACGTTTTGCGACCTACTGTGCCCTGGACGAGGTCATGCACCGCCGCAATCCCGACGTCTGGATCTGGACGCAGTGGCCCGAGGAGTACCAGGACCCGCAATCGGATGCAGTGCGCGCCTTCCAGCATAAGCACTGGCGGCGCGTGATGTTTTACCAGTACCTGCAATGGCAGATCGACCGCCAACTGCACGCGGCCCAAATGCGTGCCCGGGAGCGTGGGCTGTCCATCGGGTTGTATCATGACCTGGCGCTAGCCACCGACCGTTTCGGAAGCGACCTGTGGGGCCATCGGGAATTCTTTGTGAATGGCTGCCGCGTCGGCTCGCCGCCTGACGCCTTCTCGCCGAAGGGCCAGGATTGGGCCTTTCCGCCGCCCAATTCCATGCGGCACCGGGAGGACGGGTACCATCTGTACGCGGAATCCATCCGCAAGAACTGCCGGCACGGCGGTGCGCTGCGCATCGATCATGTGATGCGGCTATTCCGGCTGTTCTGGATTCCCGACGGCATGGAAGCCACCGAGGGTACCTATGTGCGCGAGCTCAACGAAGACTTCGTGCGCATTCTGGCCCTGGAGAGTGTGCGCAACCAGGTGACGATTGTTGGCGAGGATCTGGGGACCGTCGAGCCGTCGATCCGCGAGACGCTGGCGCGTTTCGGCATCCTCAGCTACCGCCTGTTCTACTTCGAGAAGGAAAACGGGGGCGGCTTTCATCCGTACAAAGCGTATCCGGCGCAGGCGCTGGTTTCTTCCACGACGCACGACCTGCCGACGCTGGCCGGCTTCTGGGTCGGGGCGGACATCGAGGCGCGGCGCAGCACGGGCCTGATCGATGACGAGGCGTTTCGCGCGCAGCAGGACGAGCGCAGGCGCGACAAACAACAAATGCTGGACGCTCTGTTTCAGGAGGACATGATGCGGCCGGACCTGCCACGCGAGGCCGAGGCCTACCCGGAGATGACCGGCGAATTGCACCACGCGGTGGTCGGGTTCCTGGCGCTGACACCCTCGGCGCTGCTGGCGATCAATCAGGAAGACCTGACCAAGGAAGTACACCAGCAGAATCTGCCGGGCAGTACCTGGCAGTATCCCAACTGGTGCCGGAAAATGCGCCTGGGCGTGGAGGAACTGCGGCAGGGAGAAGGGCGCGGGTACACGGCTATGTTCGCGGATTGGATCGAGCGAAGCGGGCGGAGGAATGTGTCTTAGAGGGCGGGCCTGGCCTGCCCGCGTGCGTAGCGCGCCTGCGGTGCGGGGCAGGCCGGGAACCTGCCCACTTACCGGTCCATAGGCGGGCTGGGTTTGCCGCTGGTCGAGTTTCGCGCCTTCGCCGGGTCGAAGACACGCGTGTCCACTGGCACCAGCTTGTAGGGTGCCGGATCGGGCTGCGCGGCGAACATGTCGCTGAGGTCGGTGGCGGTGGCGTCGTACAGATTGAGCGGCGGCGCTCCGAGCAGGCGGAAAATCGTTTTCAGCAGGCCGGGAAAACTGGAATTGCGGTGCGAGACGTATCCGTGCCTGATCCACGGGCCGGCCGCGATCAGCACGGTGCGGTGAGCGTCGATGTGATCCACGCCGCTCTGCGCATCGTCCTCGGTAATGAACACCACCGTGTCCTTCCATGCGGGCAGCGCCGAAAGGAATTCCAGGATGCGCCCCAGGGCGTAATCGTTGTCCGAGACGAAGCTTTCGCCGTAAGGGTAACCGTCGTCCGGCCGCGCGCCCGTCATGTGGTCGTTGGGCAGATGAATGAAGGTGAAGCGCGCCAGGCCGCGCTCGCGGATTTCGCTGATGAACTGCGTGGCGCGGAACTGATCTGTGATGTTCATGTTGAAGCCGGGATAGTTGCGCGAGGTATTGCGGTAGAGGGGATCGGGCATGGGGACGTTGGTGAGGAAGCGGGCACCGGTGGGCGCGAGGTCCTTGCCCTCGTCGATACCGGCCAGTTCAAAGCCCTCGCCGAAATTGCGAAAGGGAATGTGGTGACGCTCGAGGTGGTGCCACAGCGTGCCGCCTTCGATCTGCTCCTCGGGGTGCACGGAGGAAGCGGATCCGGCGAAGAGCAGGCGCCCGGGAGCCGGCCCCAGACGGAAGTCCTTCTTCTGCTCGCCGTACGAGGCGGCGAGCGAGCTTTCCGTCCAGGCATTGGGCGGAGAGCCGACCAGCCAGTGGTGGCCATCGACACTGACGTCGCTGTCGGTGTAGAAATTGTCGGAGATGGCGAACTGGCGGGCTAGGGTGTGGTGGTTCGGCGTGACGTTGATGTCCTTGAGCGAGAGGCGCTGGCGGCGTCCGTCGGCGAACCCGCGCGTGCCGAACCGGGCCAACTCGGGCGCGCCCATGGAGCCCGGCATATCCCCGAAGACTTCGTCGTAGGTGCGATTTTCCTTGACGATCAGGACTACGTGCTGGATCGCGGACGGCAGCGGGGGATCGGGGGCGAGCTGCGCAAGAAATCCACACGACTGGTATACGAATCGGGTGTGGCCGGCAAGCTCGTCCGCGCCGGGCAATCGGAAAATCGAGACAGTCCCGTGACGTTTGTGGATGGTGCGATAAGAGGAATCGCCCATGACGGCATTCGGGCCCTCTCCGAAGCCTCGGCCCGACGCAATGAAAACCGTATCGTGGTCCAGTGCGACGCGCGTCGGAAACCACCCTGCGGGGAGGTGGCCGAGCACGCGACCCTCTACCGGGTCGATGATACCAACCGCGTTGATGCCAGCTTCGGCGACAAGCAGCCAGCCCGTTTGAGAGTGAAATGCGAGGCCGATCGGCATGATCCCGCGATATTGTTCCAGGCCGGGAATGCGGATCGGAATATCGGAGGCGACCTTGAGTGTCTTGGCATCGATCACGGTGATCGAATCGAGATTGGCGTTGGAGACAAAGACCCGGTCGCCCGCGGCGGCGATGCCCGAGGGGCTGCTGCCGGCGAGGGTAGAGGCCGAGAAGGGAAGTCCCGTTGGAATGAAGGTAATCACCGCCGGCGAGGCGGGTTTGGAAACGTCAATGACGCAGACCGAATTGGCCTCCCGAACGGTGGGCTCGCCGAGTCCGGGCACGCGTACGCTGCCGCGGGCGGTGGCGCGCTCGGCGCCTGCCACCGACTCAGCGCTCGGAAAACCGAAGGCGGGGAAGGGAATTCCCGTGTCGCGTGCGTTCTTGGGATCAACGCCCGGAATCACCTGGTACTCGAACATTCCGATGTTGGTGACGAAGAGCCGGCGGCGGTCGGGTGAAAGCGCCAAAGCAAAGGGGAGCCGGCCGGTCTTCACGGTGGAGATGATCTTGCGCGAGCGGGTATCGATGACCACCACCCGGAAGTTGGCTTGGTCTACGGCGTAGAGGAGATTGCGGTCCGAATCCAGGACCAGGTCACCGCTGTAGGAGTCCTGGTAACCGTTTTGGTTTAGATCGATGGTCCGTCGGCGGTCGCCGTTAAAATCGAACCAGGAGATGCGGCCGGAGTTGCCCTCGGAGACGAACGCCGTGTGCTCGGAGGCAAAAGCGATCCCCATGAACACTCCACGCCATCCGAAAGTCCCTTCGTCGTCATCCGCCGGGCTCGCGCGGTCGTCGTCGCGCGTGCGGGCCAGCAGACGGCGTGGTGACCACTGGCCCGACCGCTCCTGTTCCAGGATCGTAAGGGAGTTCTGACCGGGACCGGTATCGGCTGTGACCAGGGTTTTCCCGGATGGGGCGAGCGCCAGCCCAAAGGGGCCAGCTCCTGTAATAAATGTCTCACCCAATGGCCGAATGACACGTCCGCCCGGAAGGACCGAGCCGGTTGGATGCTGGTGGGCCGGCCGGATACCCGCTGGACTGGCAAACGACTGAGCCTGCAAGCCGGGCTCCCGAACGATAAAAATGAGCAGGCAAAGACAGCAGGTCGTCCGCACTTTTTTCATGATAAGCCGTTCAGCCCGTTTCTCGCCTCGTCCTCGCCAGGTATGCAGGCTTTACAAGGCCCCGCCAAGACAAGGTAAATATTTCAACCGTAACCTATGCCAATTCTCTGCGTATATCAAAATCAGAGGGTCTGTACCCTTATTGACAGTGCTATGCATTACAAAACCCGCCGTCGTAGGGGTACATGGCGAGGGGGTGTACCAATTGGTACGATACCTGCTGAAATCCAGTGAACGGGAATCCCCAATGTGGTACTCGGTCAAGGCAGCGGCAATTGTTACCATCCTCGCCACGGGGATTTCGCACTCAGTAGCAGCAGAGCAGGCCGGCAAGAGCAACGCCAAGAAAACAGAGCAAAAGAAATCGGAAGCTTCCTTGTCGGGTTGCGTGGATCAACAGGAAGGGCAGTATGTTCTGGTGGACGATCATGAACTCAAAGTGATCGCCAACCTGGAAGCTGAGGGTTTTCCGACAGAAGGCTTTGCCAAACACATGGGTGAAAAGGTGACCGTCCAGGGAACGCAGAACCCGGGAGGGACCCGCCCGGTCTTCAAGGTACGTCATATCGAGATCGTAAGCGAAACGTGTGCGCCGCAACCTTCTGCCGGGGAGAAAAAGTGACTCAGTCTTAGGAGGAGACATTATGGCATCCGGTACATTCGCAACACCTAAACCGCTAGAAGATCCATTAGCTCATTTGCCGTGCTCGACCATCGTGGAGTACCGCAAGGGGCAGATTATCTACAGCCAGGACCAGCCTTCGACGACGCTCTACCTGGTCATCGATGGTAAGGTCAAGGTCTCCCGCGTGGCAGATGACGGCCATCAGGTCGTAGTCGACATCTACCAGGCGGATGAGTTTTTCGGGGAGTCGGCGTTTCTCAATCTACCCCATCGCTGCGAGCAGGCGACGGCGCTGGAGAACTCAAAGCTGATGACTTGGACCACGGCGGAGATTGAAGACATTGTGACGAAGCGGCCCCGGCTCGCGGTGGCGTTGCTGCAGATCCTGGTTCAGCGGACCGTGGACTTCACGCATCGCATCGAGAGCTTCAGCCTGGACAACATCGCACGGCGGCTGGCGCGGTCGCTGATCCGGTTCTCGGAAAGACTGGGTGTCCAGGAGCAGGACGGGTCGGTGCGCATGGCGCCGTTTACGCATGAGCTGCTTTCGCAGTACGTGGGCACGTCCCGGGAAATCGTGACCCACTATATGAATCAGTTCCGGCGCCAAGGGTACCTTCGCTACTCGCGGAAGGGCATCGTGCTCTATCGCGACGCTTTCAAGGACTGGCTGCGCCAGGGAGCGTAGAAGCCTCAGAAGGTGATCCTGGGGGCTTTCGAGCTCCCCGCGGAGTTTGAAAGAGTGACATCGCAGGCGGCGATACGTGCCGTATCGCCGGTCACCGGGAAAACCGCGTGGAAGAGGAAGCCTCCGCCCACTTGGGAGGTGGAAAAATAGGTGCTGAACTGTGCCGTGGCGTCTGCGCGAATGGTTCCGGGTGCTAGTGCGTTGCCTGCCGCATCATAAAAAGTGAACGAGAGCGCACCCAAAGTGCGCGTATTGTCAAAGCCGCTCACCGCGACATCCACCGACGATGCCGAGCGAGTGCCTTGCGCCGTGGCGATGCCGGCAGGCGAGGCTGGTATGGCCACGCTGAGCTGGTCGCTCGACGACCCGAGTTGAGTCGTGAATATTATAGTTCCCGCCGTGGTGCCGGTCTGAAAAGGAATACTCACCTGGGTATCGCCGGGCGCGACCGGGTAGGTGGCGATGCGCTGCCCGGAGGCGAACACCACGGTTGGATCGCTGGGGCCGCGAAAATCCAGGTTCAGAGCGCCCGTTGCACTGCTCTTGGCCGGTGCATCGAAACGAATGATCACCAATCCCTGCTGTGCGCTGGCCACCTGTTTGAGGTCCACGGTGAGGAACGGCTTAGGCAGGGGCGGGTCGATTCCAAGCCCCGTAAGGGTATAGGTGCGGCCGCCGACGCTCAGGGTTGCCTGGCTGGGTCCGCTCGCCGCTGGCGAGTAATTAACGAGGAACTCTCCCGACTGTTGCGGCTGGTAGGCTTGCCCCGAGGGCAGGGTCCCGGCGAAGGAGAAATCCGTGCCTTTAATGGCGATGGCAGGCACGATGAGCACCTGCGGGGTCTGGTTGGTGAGGGTGAAGCGCTGTTGCACCGAAGTGCCGCGCACCACGCTCCCGAAATCGAACGTGCCGGATAGGGTGAGGCTGGGCAGGACGGTGGCGGTCAGCAGGATCGAGACTCCGTCGGAGCGCAGCGCCGCACTGTAGGTCCCGGTATCGGGGGACCGGAACGAAACCGTGAAATCCAGGGCCGCCTGAGGCGCGAGCGTCACGGGCAGGTTGGTGCCGGACAGGCTGAAGCCGGCGCCACTGATGGTCAGGGTGGTCACGGCGGCCGGCGAGTTCGACGTGTTGCGGAGCCTGAATGGCGTGGTCGAAACCTGGTTCGCGTACACCGAACCGAAGTCGTAGAGGGACGGTGCGGCATGCTCCGAAGTGCTATCTACAACGTAAAGCTGGAGTTGTCCCCATGCCGGAGCGGCGAAAAAGAGCACGAGCAGGGTCTTCATGGCTTGACCACCGTGATCGCCGGATTGCCGATATTGAAAGCGGGCGGGGCAGGCGGGGGCGCAACCGGTGTGGGCGAGGAACTGGCGTGGCCGGCGAGCAGGGCTGCCAGCGCCCCTCCGCCGGCGGCGGCTCCGATGACCAGCCAGCGCTTGCTGTGGGAGGTCGAGGCCGACGCGACCGAGCCTGGCTTAGGTTCGGCAATGTACTGGAAGGAGACGGTGCCGGCACGCGCCTGCTCTTTCGAAGCCACGATGCGGATTTGGAAGCGGCCAGGGTTCCGGTTCGCCTGGAAGGTGTGGATGGTGGCGCGGCCGCGGGAATCGGTGGTGGCCACGTCGGTGCGGAGGCCGCTGGCGAACGTCCCGCCCGGGCCTTCCTCGGGCAGATGAAAGCTGACGGCCGCGCCGGCGACCGGCTTGCCGGTCTCGTCCGTGACGTCCACGGTCAGCGGCCGGGAGGAGTGCGAGCCGGGCTGGTGAACGGCGCCTTCGCCTTCCACAACCTGGATTTGCAGGATGGCCACCTGAGCCGGGGCAGCCAGGGCCCAGGCGAGCCAGATAGACCCGAGTTTCCGCACCGTAACCCACTAGTAGGGCGGAGCCACCCGAATTATCAGCTTTTTCTCATCAGGACGGTAGTGACGTTGTCGGGTCCGCCGGCGTCCTTGGCCGCCTGGATCAGCCGACGGCAGCAGTCCTCCAGGGAGGTGCTGCGGCAGGCAGCCAGAATCCCCTCGATCTGCGGCGCTTCGACGACTCCGTGTAGACCGTCGCTGCAGATCAGCACCATGGTCCCGGAGTAAAGGGGCACCCGGTAGTAATTGATGGCCAGGGGCGCGCTGGCGCCGATTGCCATCGTGAGCACGTGACGCATCGGATGATGCTTGAGGCTGTCCTCGTCGAGGCCCAACGGGCGCCCGACTTCGTTGACCCAGGTCTGGTCGTCGGTAATCACCTTCAACCCTTGTTGATCCAGGACATAGGCGCGCGAATCACCAACGCTGGCGATGGCAAGCTCGGAATCCAGGTCGAGAGCGGCAACCAGAGTCGTGCCCATACCTTCCAGGGAAGGATCGCGATGCGCCGCATCCAGGACGCGGCGATTGGCTTCCTCGGTGGCGCGGATGAGCACTTGCGAATCGCGTTGATAGGCACCGCGGACGGTTTCCGCGACGGTTTCGACGGCCAGGCGGGAAGCGCACTCGCCCGCCCGTGCCCCGCCCATCCCATCGGCGAGGACATACAGACCACGCTCCGCATCAATCAGGCAATAATCTTCGTTGTTGGTTCTGACGCATCCCTTGTCGGTGAGAGCGAAGGCTTCGAGCATGCGCGCGCGTCCGTACGAAAACTGTAACACATACGAGGCTTCAGCTATCAGCTATCGGCGGTCAGTTATCAGCTTGGAGCCCTTCTTAATGTCGGATAATGAGAGGGATACAGCCCATGTGGAAACGCCTGCTTCTGACCCTCAACATGATCAAGTTCGAGCACTCCGTGTTTGCGCTGCCGTTTGCGCTTACCGGGGCGCTGCTGGCGGTTCGCGAGGGGGGAATCCGCGCCGGCGAGATCGCCTGGAAAGTCATGTGGATCGTCGTGGCGATGGTGGCGGCGCGATCGGCCGCCATGGCCTTTAACCGGCTGGTGGACGAACGGATCGATGCACGCAATCCCCGCACCAGCATGCGGCACCTGCCGGCCGGGCTGCTCTCGCGAGGCTTCGGGTGGGCATTTGTGGCTGCGGCTTCGGGAGTGTTCTTCGCGGCCGCCGCGGCGCTGAATTCGCTGTGTCTGAAACTGGCGCCAGTGGCGCTGGCCATCGTGTTCTTCTACTCGTTCACCAAGCGATTCACTTCGTTTTCGCACCTGGTGCTGGGGTTTTCGCTGGGCATCGCCCCGGCTGCGGCATGGATTGCCGTGCGCGGCGAGCTCGATCCGCGGATTCTGTGGCTGACCGCCGCCGTCACCTTCTGGACGGCGGGCTTCGACGTGATCTACTCCTGCCAGGATTACGAATTCGATAAGACCGAAGGGCTGTTCAGCGTGCCGCGCGTGACCGGTATCGCGGGGGCGCTGCGGGTGGCACAGGGCCTGCATGTCCTGATGATCGGCTGCCTGCTCTCGCTGGTCTACGTACTCCACCTTGGCGCGCTGGCGCTCGCCGGGGTTGCCGCCATCGCGGTGCTGCTGATTTACGAGCACAGCCTGGTGAAACCGGCGGACCTTTCGAAGGTCAACGCGGCCTTCTTCACCATGAACGGCTACGTGAGCGTGCTATTCTTTGTATTCTGGGCCGCTGATATTTTCCTGCATGCAAGCCGTATTCGATGATTCCCGCCTGATTCCTGTCCGCGCCAAGGTCGAGGCGGGCGAACGCCTGTCGTTCGAAGACGGCCTGACCCTGTTTCGCACCAACGACATTCTGGGCGTGGGTTATCTCGCGAATATCGTGCGCGAGCGACTGCACGGCAACCGGACCTACTTCAACGTCAACCGCCACATCAATCCGACGGATGTCTGCGTGGCCAGTTGCCGCCTGTGCGCATTCGGCAAGCGAGTGCGCGATCCGAAGGCGTACACCATGTCGCTGGAGGAAGTGTGGCACCGGGCCGGCGAAGGATGGAGCGAGGCGGTGACGGAGTTCCACATCGTCGGCGGCCTGCATCCCGAGCTGACGCTGGACTGGTACTGCGAGATGCTGCGCGGCCTCAAACAGCGCTTCCCGCAGGTTCATCTGAAAGCGTTCACCATGGTGGAGATCGCTTACCTGGCGCGGCGGAGCAAGATCGGCGTGCGAGAGACGCTGGAACGCCTGCGCGACGCCGGTATGGACTCGCTGCCGGGCGGCGGGGCGGAGATCTTCAACGAGCGTGTGCGCCGCATCATCTGCGACCACAAGATCGACGGCAACGAGTGGATCGAGACCGCGCGCATCGCGCATCAGTTGGGGCTGCGCTCCAACTGCACGATGCTCTACGGGCACCTGGAAAACGACGAAGACCGGGTGGATCACCTGGTCCGGCTACGCGAATTGCAGGACGAAACCCACGGCTTCGTGACCTACATCCCGCTGGCATTTCATCCGGACCATACTCCTCTGCAACACATTCCGAAGACCACCGGGTTCGCGGATGTCAAGAACATCGCCGTGGCGCGGCTGATGCTGGACAACATCCCACACGTCAAGGCGTACTGGGTGATGATGACGCCGCGCATGGCGCAGATCGCGCTGCGCTTCGGGGCCGACGACATCGACGGCACGATTGTCGAGGAGCGGATTTACCACGACGCGGGCGCGACCACGGCACAGGGTCTGCGGCGGCAGGAATTGCTGACGCTGATCCGGAAGGCCAGCCGCGAGCCGGTGGAGCGCGATACGCTGTACCGCCCGGTGCAGCGCACCGAAGCCACGTTCACCGTTTTGGTCTAGAGTATTCTGAGAGTATGCAGGTCGAGCTGCCTGACGTCGAAACGTGGGCTCCGTTCGAGATCCGCTTCGAGCGGCCGATGGATGATGACCAGTACTTTGAGTTCTGTGCGCAGAACCGGAAGGTGCGGATCGAGCGAGAGGCAACGGGGGAAATTGTCATCATGCCGCCAGCGGGTGCCGAGACCGGCAACCGAAACAACGACCTAAGCGCACAGCTCTGGGTGTGGGCTAAAGGTGATGGGCGCGGTCAGGCGTTCGATTCCAACACGGAATTCTTCCTTCCCAGTGGAGCAGCATTTTCTCCCGATGCGTGCTGGGTTTATAAGAGCCGCCTGGCCCGATTTACTAAGGAAGAGAAAAGGCGTTTCCTTTATCTGTGCCCTGATTTTGTTGCCGAGCTAATATCGCCCAGCGACCGCCTGAGCAAAGTGCAAGCCAAGATGGTTCAGTGGATCGCCAACGGTGCCGCCTTGGCCTGGCTCATCGATGCCGACGAGCGGACCGTGTACGTCTATCGGCCGGGTCGGGAGCCCGAGCGATTGACCGGTGTCGAGCACGTGGATGGCGAGGGACCGGTCGAGGGATTTCGTCTCGAGCTGACCGGCATCTGGCAGGGTCTCTAGAGCAGTGGCCAGAGACCGTCTGTTTCTTATCGACTCGTTCGGGTTCATCTTCCGCGCCTACCATGCCCGCGCGCGCAGCAGCGCGCCTCCCATGCGCACTAGCACGGGAATCCCGAGCGAGGCGGTGTACATCTTCAACAACATGCTGCGCAAGCTCTCCAAGCAGTTTGCACCGCCTTACATCGCCGCGATCTTCGAAAGCGCGAAGCCGGTCATTCGCCTGCAGGAGTTTGCGGACTACAAAGCCAACCGCGTGGAAACGCCGCCAGACCTGCTGGAGCAGATCCCGTACGTGCGGCGCGTGCTGGACGCCATGCACATCCCGATCCTCGAGTTCGACGGCTACGAAGCCGACGACGTGATCGGCACGCTGGCGCGCCGCGGCGAGGCCGCCGGTCTCGACGTCGTCATCGTCTCCAGCGACAAGGACATGCTGCAGCTGGTCAGCGACCGCGTTTCGATGCTCAATCCCGCGAAGGACGACGAGTGGTATGACCCGCCCAAGGTCAAGGAGTTTCTAGGCGTGGAGCCGCGCCAGGTGGCCGACCTCTTCGCCCTCAAAGGCGACGCCGTGGACAACATCCCGGGCGCGCCCGGCATCGGCGACAAAGGGGCGTGCGATCTCATCGCGAAGTTCGGCTCGGTGGAGGCGGCGCTGGACCGCGCGGCCGAAGTGGAGCGCAAGATGTACCGCGAGAGTCTCCAGAACAACGTCGAGCGCATCCGCATGAGCAAGCGGCTGGCGACCATCGCTACCGACGTGCCGATCGAAGTCGCCTTCGACACCCTGAAGGCGCAGCCGGCGGACGTTCCCTCACTGAAGGCCGTCTACAAGGAGATGGAGTTCCACAGCCTGCTCAAGGAACTCGGCCCGAGCGAGGACACGCGGACGCGGGACTACGCCGTGATCGCGACCGCGGAGGAACTGAAGGGCTGGCTGGCCGCGGCGAATGGCGTGCCGGTTTCGGTGGCGATTGCCAAATCCGGGGAAGGAGAGTTCGCGCTGGATACCGTCGGGCTCGCCTGGCGGCCGGGCGAGGCGCGCGCGGTTGCTTCGGATCTGCTGCCGGCATTGAAGCCGTGGCTGGAGGATGCAGCCGCCATCAAGATCGCCTGCGACGTGAAGGACGAACTGCTGGCGCTCGGACGGCTGGGGATCGAAGCGCGCGGCTTTGCCCACGACGTGATGCTCTACGGATTCTTGCTCGACGCGGAACCTGGGGGATGCTCCCTGGAAGCGCAGGCGCAGCGCCGGATGGATCTGAAGCTCGGCGCGGGGCCGGAGCAGCACGCAGACCTCACGTTGGAGATCTGGCAGCAGATATGCCCGGCGGTGGACCAGCGGGGCCTGCGCAAGCTCTACGAAGAGATCGAGCTGCCTTTGACGGGCGTGTTGGCGCGTATGGAGCGCACCGGCATCCGCATCGATGGCGGGGAGCTGAAGCGTCTTTCGGTCATGATGGAGAGCGAGATCGGCCGGCTCGCCGAGGAGATCCACGCGCTCGCGGGACGGCCGTTCAACATCAGCTCGCCGCAGCAATTGGCGGTAGTGCTGTTCGACGAGTTGAAGCTGAAGGCGCCGCAGACGCGCACGTTCGGCAAGAGCCGGTCGACGGCGGCCGATGTTCTGGACGAGATGGCGGCGGACCACGAGATCGTGCGCAAGGTGCTGGAATACCGGCAACTCACCAAGCTCAAGGGGACCTATGTGGACGCTCTGCCCCTGCTGCTCGATCCCGGAACGCAGCGCCTGCACACCAGCTTCAACCAGGCGGGTGCGGCCACGGGCCGGCTCTCGTCGTCGAACCCCAACCTGCAGAACATTCCCATCCGCACCGAACTCGGCCGCGAGATCCGTGCGGCATTCGTGCCCCGGCCGGGATGGAAGCTGCTGGTGGCCGACTACTCGCAGATCGAGCTGCGCCTGCTGGCCCACATGTCCGAAGACCAACTGCTGGTGGACGCGTTCCGCAGCGGTGAGGACATCCACACCAGGACGGCGTCTGAAGTCCTGGGTGTACCGCCCCTGATGATCACCCCGGATGCGCGCCGCAGCGCTAAGGCGGTGAACTTCGGGATCGTGTACGGAATCAGCGGATTCGGTCTCGCGCAGCAATTGGGGATTCCGCGCGCCGAGGCGGAAAAGTATATCAGGAACTACTTCGCGCGCTATACCGGCGTGAAAAAGTTCATCGAGGAGACGATCGCGGAAGTGCGGAAGACGGGTGTGACCCGCACCTTGTTCGGGCGCGAGCGGCCCATTCCCGATATCAACAGCCGGAACCCGAACTCGCGCGGCTTCGCCGAGCGTACCGCCGTGAACTCGCCGCTCCAGGGGACCGCGGCCGACCTGATCAAGCTCGCCATGGTGCGCATCGACCGCGAGCTCGCAGCGATGCAGAGCAAGATGCTGCTCCAGGTGCACGATGAGCTGGTCTTCGAGTGCCCGCCCGGGGAGACCGGCGCGCTCACGGCGCTGGTGAAGCGGGAGATGGAAGGCGTCCGCGAACTGAAGGTGCCGCTAGTCGCGGACGTCGGGGTCGGCGACAACTGGCGGGACGCGAAGTAGCGCGCGCTGCTTTTCCCCGATCGCCGACCAGTCGAACTTGCGCACAGCGTGGGCATGGGCTGCTTCCGCGATCTGTGCGCGGCGCTCGGGATCGGCAATCAGGGTGGCGATGCCGGCGGCGAAGGCCTCTGGGGTATCGCCGATCCAGACGCTGTGCCCGTGCAGCAGGCCGAGGCCGGCGCATCCCGAGGCGGTGGAGACAACGGCGCGGCGCATCGCCATGGCTTCCAGGACCTTCACGTTGGTGCCCGCGGAGACCGTGGTGGGGACCAGCACGAGGTTTGACTCGACATATAACGTGCGGACGTCGGAGACGAATCCCAGAAGGCGGATGCGGGGCAGGTCGGAAACCTGCCCCAACGGCTCCGGCGAATCGGCGAAGGCGCGCCAGTAGGTGAGGTAGTCGGGCCCGCAGACCACGGCCAGGGTCATGCGCGGGAACTTGTGCTCCAGCAAAGGCCACACTCTCTCCGTGAAGAAGCGGAATGCGGCGATGTTCGGAAAGTGCCGGAAGGAGCCGATGAACAGCAGCCGCTCGCCGGGCGTCTCCGGTTCGGCTCGAAAGCGTTCGAGATCCACGCCGTTGGGGACGATCTCGCCGGTGCCCAGCAACTCCGCGTCTTTCTCGCTCATCACCACCACGTGGCGGTACCGGCTTACGGCCCGTTTTTCGAACCGGCGCCAGCGGAAGAGGTCCCACGCCGCGGAGAGGGTGCGCTCGCGCCGGGCGATCTGTGTGAACAGATCGAACGTTACGTCATGCTCGACCAGGATGTCGCCGCCATATTCCGCCAATTGCGTGTATTCGACTTGCAGAATCTCGTAATCGAACCAGCGCCGCTCCTCGTCGAGCGCGCGGCGCATGGCAGGCGATCGGAACTCGTGGACTTCGGGCGGGAGTAGCGTACCCCACCCCGGCTCGCGATAGCGGGGCTTCCCCACCAGGACCACCCGCGCGCAGAGTTCGAGCAGGTGAGGCAGGCCTCCTGGCCTGCCCGGCTCGTCGAGAAACGCGAACAGTTCTACATCGAACTCCTTCGCGATCTCGCGCAGCAGGTTGTAAATGCGCACCGCGCCGCCGTGGGAGAGCGGAAACGGGAAGTAAGGCGAGAGGACCGCAACCCGCCGCCTTCCCGGCGTACACGGGCGCCCTTCGATGACCTCGTGTCCCGCCGGAGCACTCGACCGCTCGCGCTTCGGCCACGGCCACCACCAAGGGCGCAGGTAGATGCGGTCCAGGGGCACGCCGCGCCAGAACAGGAACCCGGCGAGCGTGGGCCGAAGGTGATGGCGTTCGAGCCGCGAATTGTAGGCCAGAATCTTGTGCGGTGCGAGCCGGTAGGCGGCGCGCCGGAGCGAGTTGTGTGCGGGGCCCAGCATGACCGGGACCAAGCCGATCCGGAATGGCCTCAGCTCCCGGCGCACACCAGGCCAGTTCTCTTCGGTCACGACGAAGTGCCTGCGATCGGGCACCAGTCCGCGCACCTCTTCCGCCATTCGGCGGCAAAGCTCGGCATCGCCTGTACAAAACGTGACCACGGCGACCTCGCTTCCCTTGCCGAGCAGCCGCCAGAGCCACTCTTTCATCGCGTGGACCTCGTGATCCACAGCACGGCCGAGGCAGCCAGAGGCGTGATCGAAACCGAGACGATCACCGGCGAATATCCGAACCGGTCGATCATGGCTCCACAAACGGGCCCGATGAGCGCCGAGATCGCGCCGTAGCTTGCCACCAGAATCGAAACCGCGAACGCCGCCGGCGCGGCGCCAAAAACATCGAGCGGCAGCGTGTACATGTTGACGCTGAATGCGGCCACGGCGAAGATGCTCAGCGAGATTCCCGCGGTGGCAAGGGCCGGCGTGCCGGCGGCCGGAATGGCGGCGGTGGCAAGCGCCAGCACGCTCGACGCAAGGCAGACGCGGAAGCGCGCGCTGGGTGCCGGCATCCCGCGCAGGGCCAGCCGCAGGGAAAGCCAGCCACCGGCGAAACCGCCGGCCGCCGCGAACACGGGCGGGATCCAGGCGAATCCTGCGGCCTGCCGCAGGGTCAGGTGATGCACCTCGACAAGAAACAGTTGTGTGAAGTTGAACCACAGGAAATAGCCCATCATGCTGAGTGCGTTGGCCGCGACAAAGGCCCAGAGGCGCGGATCGCGCAGCATGGCCGCGTCGGCGCCCGGATGCTGCTTGGGAGCGGCAACCGACCCGCTCCGCCGCGCGGTCCAGTTCCAGACCGGAATCCAGGCTAGGCCAAGAGCGCCAGTCACGAGGAAGGCCGGCCGCCATCCGCTACGCACGGCGATCGCGGTGGCCAGGAGCGGCGCGAGCATCATGCCCAGGCTCACTCCGGCCTGGTTCACTCCGTTGCCGAGCGCGCGCTCCTCGGGCCGCAAGTACTGGTGGATGGCCTTTCCCGCCGCGGGAATGCCTGCGGCTTCTGCTACGCCAAGCACCGCGCGGCATCCGACAAGGCCGCCCAGCCCGCGCGTCAATCCCGTGCCGATTCCCGCGCACGACCACAGCGCGACCGCCATGCTGATGGCGCGATTCAAGCCCAGGGCATCGATGAGCAATCCGGCGAACGGCGCGCACACCGCATACGGAAGGTTGAACGCCGCCGTGATCCATCCGTACTGTTCGTGGGACAGTCGAAATTCCGCGGCGATGGCGGGCGCCAGCGCGGCCAGGGTCGCGCGGTCCAGCATGTTGATGGTGGTCGAGAGTACGAAGACCGCCAGCACCAGCCAGCGGAAGGGCGCCGCGCTTCCCCCCGTCACTGGAACTCGATGGTCGCCACCTCGCCTGCAGTGGCCAATTTGGAATCGGGCTTGGGGAAGTATTCGATCACCACGTGCCGCGGCTTTTGGACCCCGCAGCCCAGGGAGACCTCGCCGGCTCCGAGGAATGCGACCTTTCTCGGATCGGGAATCAGCAGGCGCACCGTCTTGTGGTCCGCGGACTCCACAATCAGCCGCGCCTGCTGTTTTGGCAGACAATCTACCTGTTTCAGCGTGCCGGTCACTTTTCCGGCAGGATGCGGGCCTTCCCACCATGGGATCGGCTTTTCGGCGGGCTGCTGCGAGCCTTCGTTCATCTTGGCTTCGGCCTTGTGCAGCTCGGCCTGCGCCTGCGATTTCAGCTTGGCGAGTTCCCGCGCCTCCTCCTCGGCCGCGCGGCGGCGTTGGGCCTCTTCGTAATCAACGCGCTGCTGCTCCACCGCCAGGCGACCCTGGTGCATCTGCTCGCGGATCGCGGGATCGGTGGCCGCCTGTTCGCCGCTGCTCCAGGCCTTGGCGGCCTCGCTGTAGTTGTGCAGTACCAGGTAGGCCTCCGCCGTATTCTTCCAATACACTGCGTTGCGCGGATTGCGTTCGGCGGCGGCCTTCCAGTGCATGGCGCGCTGGCGGGCATCGACGTCGCGCTCCGCCATGATCGCGAAGGGCTCATCCAGTTTGGGGTTGATGCCGGCGGCTCTGAGCAGCGCCTGGGTGGCCTTGATGGTATCGCCGTCCAGCTTAGCGAATTCGATGTAGCAGCGCGCGCTGGTGCTCTCGGCCTCGACGGCGTCCCCGAAATGCCGGTGCGCATCCTCCGTCCGGCCCTCTTTCAGCGCCATCAGGCCCAGGCCCTCTTCGGCTTCCGGAACCTTCTCGTGGCCCTGGAGGAGTTTCTGATACTCGGCGGCGGATTGCGGGCCGGCCAGGAGATCGGCTCGGGCAAGCCGGATTTCGACATCCGACACCGCGTGTTCCGGAAAATCGGACTCCGACATGGGCAGGCTGGAGAGCATCGTCGTCTGGAAATTTCCGGCCGCGAAGTGCTGCTTGGCCTGCGCCTCCACTTCGGCTTCCGACTTGCCGAACGCATTGCGATATGCGGCGTCGCCGGCGACCCCGCGGCGGAGGTTATAAAGCAGTACGCGAATCTTGCCGAAGTAATCCGGGTCGCAGACCATCAAGTGGACCCGGGCCCAGGCGAGATCCGGCTTGGCCGGCGGCGTCCCGACAATCGGCCGAATGCCGTTGACTGTGAAAGTGGAGAAGAACGAAATCAAGCCGCTCTCGAAAGCCGGCGGCATCTGTGAGGTATTGGTGGTAAGGAACAATCGCGCTAGGTCGCTATACAGCGCAGGTGTGATGGGCGCCTTCTCGGCGAGCACGACGGTCCAGGTATCGCGGCCCTGATGAATCGGCTTTTCCGATGTCCACCCGCGGGGGTTTTTGAAGACGAAGATGCGGATCGGCTGGGGCATTTGCAGGTCGTTTTCGCCGAGGATCAGACCGAGCGCATGGCGGAACTGCTCGAAGCGAACCATGGTCTCGCGCCCGGCGTGGGCCCCCGCATCGGTGAACACCTCGAAGGGCCCGCGGGTGAATTTGATCCAATGGTCGTCGGCGGCCAGCAGGACTGGTAACGCGAACAGGAGAGTCAGGCGCCGCATTCACGACCATTATCCTCCAGGGGGTTGGTGCGGCAGGGAATGCGAATTTGCAGAGGTGATACGGTTGTGGAGCAATCGCGTCCGAGGCCGGGTCTGGTACAATAGCGTTGTCCTCGGCGCTATCGTCTAACGGTTAGGACGGAGCCCTCTCAAGGCTCAAATACGGGTTCGATTCCCGTTAGCGCTACCAATTCCTCCACAACTTACGGCCGCCGAGTGACAACGCGCGGCGCGCCAGCAAAAATCCTCCCGGGTCGGCGGTTGAAAACGGGCGCTCAACAAACTCGTACCAAGCCTGCTGACGAACAGTTCGGTGCCCGGGCGGTTTGCGCCAGAGCCCGGGCTCGCGGTGCGGCTCTGCTACGATGAACACGTGAACAAAGGAGCGCTCAAGAAGTGCGAGCACATGCTCGAAGGACTTCGCCCGATCGCCAAGCGCTTCGACGGCGGTCCCCACGGTGCCGAACTATCCTCGATCGACGATGACTGGAGAGTCGGCATCCTCACCGACGAAGGGCTTCCGATCAGCAACACCAGGACGGATCACGGGACCACCTTGGGGTGACAGCGCCGGCCTGCGTCCGAAAGCCGGAGGGGCGTACGGTGGGGAAGCGCGCCGGTTGCGGCCCACTTCCTTACACCGTACCGGCCCGTGATCGCCCTCCCCAAGCGCGCGTGCAACCGCAGGGAGGGCCATTCGAGTCCGGCCCCCTGTATTCTGATGCGTTTTTCTACCTGGGTGAAACCCTCTGAGAAATGCCAGACCCATAATTGCCTGGATCCGCTGCGATGGTGGCTATCGCGTCGCCATTGGGCGCGACGAACATACCAAAGGATGGACCACCAGGGATGAGCACTGTGAGGGTGCCGGTACAGTTCGCGTTGACCGTATAGCTGATGGGAACAACTGCATTCTGCAGCACGGTTGCGCCGTTCACGCGGAGCGTCACTATGTCTGTTCCCGTGCCGTCTCCATTGAAGAGATGAAATCCGGCGTCAGCCCCTTGCGTCGGCGCTGTTACCCCGAATGCCGGAGGCAGAATCGTTCCCTTCTCTGCATACAGATACCGCCCTTTCAGGGTCTTCAGGCTGCATGGGGGCTGATTCGGGTTTCCATTGTCGTCGGCCCAGGCTACGGAGCCTACGACCAGTAAACCGCAGACGATCATCATGGGAGTCGCCACCATAGAAATTCTTGACACTAACCTTAGCATTGAGACCTCCTTCAAGGTCATACACGTGAGATCGCTCATCCCATCTCTGAGGGATTGCGGCTGGCCGAGTCGGACAGCACCGCCAGAGTGCCACCTTGAGTCGCGAAATGGTAATCGTGCCGGCGTTCAATCCACATCACCATATAACTCATTGAAAAGAAGAGCAATGTGAACTCCCGGGGCGTGTGGTATCATCTCACATCACCATGGCCTCACCGAGCGATTCGACTCTCCCGCGGCCCTCGCGACCGCCGAAAGTAGCTTTTGGGCCTTTCGAGTTCGATCAGGCTTCGGGCGAATTGCGAAAGCACGGTTACAGGGTCAAACTCCCCAGACAACCTGGGGAGATACTTAGCGTGCTGATCACGCATGCTGGTGAGGTGGTGGCTCGCGAAGATCTTCGTCTCCGCCTGTGGCCAGGGATGCGCTCCGGCAACTTCGAACACGGCGTCAACGCTGCCGTCAATAAACTAAGGCTAGTACTTGGCGACACTGCCAACGAGGCCCGGTACATAGAAACGCTGGCGGGGCGCGGCTACCGCTTTGTTTCGCCTATATCGCTGGCGAGCGGGGGCGTTGTGGAACTCGTTCCCGCCCGTGCCGAGTTGCCGCCGGAACCGCGGCCATCCCGGCGGCGAGTCGTAGCCGGGGCCGGCGCGGGCGCCGCTCTCGCCGTTCTCGCCGCGCTTGTGGTATTTTGGCTGGCCGGTCAGCGTTCAACAGTCTCCTTGAAGGCGGCGCGCTTTCTGATTTCCCCACCCAAAGGGTTCTACCTCGAAGCGGGTGGTGTCCGGCAATCCTTCGCTTTGTCGCCGGATGGCGAACGGATCGCCTTCACGGCCAAAGACACGAGCGGCGCGTTCCGAGTTTTTCTTCGCGACTTCTCCGAAGCCGAGTCTCATCCGCTGGCCGACGGTGAGGGCGGATATTCGGTTATCTGGAGCCCGGACGGGCAGTCGTTGCTATTTACTTCCAGAGGTAAGCTGCGCCGTGTTGGTGTCAATGCATCCGTAAGTCAAGTCGTCTCGGACGCCGATCCCACCGTTTCCTCGGCGATCCCCTTCGGATCAGGCCGCTTGCTCGTGTCCAACCACAGGAACTCTGGCGTGCTCCCTTCATCCGGGGGACCGGCGCACGCGATTGACCAGTGGTACTCGTGGGCGCAGTTGCTTCCGGGCGGGCGGGACTTTCTCTATACCATCGATGATCCCCAAATCGGTTCCATGCGTGCGCGCATTGCGGCGACGGGAGGCAGCGAACAAGGTGTCGAGGTTGTCCAATCCGATTCGCGCGTGCAGTACACGGGTTCGCTCCGCTCCAACGGAGGGTACCTGGTCTATCTGCGCGCCGGAACTCTGCTCGCCCAACCGTTCGATTTGGCCGGACGGCGAGTCACCGGCGACCCGAAGGCCATCGCGCGCCACGTCACTTCCTTTGGGTATTCCGGCGCGGCGGATTTTTCGGTGTCGGCACGGGGCGTTCTGGCCTACCAATCCTATACCAGCCGCTCGCAATTCATCTGGGTGGATCGGACGGGCAAACGGCTCTCTGCCGCGAGCCCGGCTGGGATCAATGCCAGCTACTTGCGCCTTTCGCCGGACGGACATTGGCTGGCAGCTGCCGTTTTCGACATCGAGCGCAGTGTCACCGATATCTGGCTTTACGACACTCGCACTGGAGCCGGCAGGAAAGCAATCTCTGGACCGGGCATTTCGCATATACCAGTATGGTCGCCGGACTCCCGCCGCTTGGTCTATCTGTGGGACCGTAGTTGGCCGAGGCTTGCTCTGAGTTCGGTGGATGGAACTCCCGACCTGGAACCGATGCCCAATACCGGCTTTATGGCGCCCACCGACTGGTCGCCAGACGGACGGTATATCCTCTACAACAACTCTGCCCTTCCGGCGATCACCCAACGTTTTCCATCGGATGTGTTCGCCATCGACATGGCCCGCGGCCGCAAAGTGAGTCCTCTTCTCAAAACGCAGTTTTTTGAGCACGGCGCCGTCTTTTCTCCCGACGGCAAATGGCTCGCGTTCTTATCCGATGAATCCGGAAAGGCCGAAATCTACGTGCAGGCGATCGACCGCAGCGACGACTCGTTACGCGTGACCGGGGAACGATTTCTAATATCCCGCCAAGGCGCGCAATGCCTGCGCTGGCGCAAAGACGCCCGCGAGCTATACTACCTGGGCAGGGACGGACAGGTGTACGCCGTACCGCTCGCTTTTCGCCCGGCGGCAATCCTCGCGGGGAAGCCGGAGGCGCTTTTCACGATCGATGCCGAAGCCCGCTCCACTCTTCACTCGGTTGTCTCATTCGACGTTTCCGCTGATGGCAGGCGTTTC
>Ga0335080_10000387_pt1 | contig 39956 bp, 55 predicted proteins | sample Lox_Sample_34_FD_206720 | JGI IMG/M metagenome (GOLD analysis project Ga0335080, IMG submission 206720) | Soil microbial communities from Loxahatchee National Wildlife Refuge, Florida, United States - Lox_Sample_3.4 | ecosystem: Environmental > Terrestrial > Soil > Wetlands | place: USA... | reverse complement strand
TTCCATGTCCAGCCAGTGCAGGCTGGGTCGCTTGTCGACCGGTGCCTTGCCGGCGACCGGGATCACAGCGCCACCCCGCAGCTCGGGATCCCGCGCACGACGCGCGCGCCGTCGAGCGAGCGCACGAACCGCGCGTAGCGGCTGCTCGACGGCGCGCGCTGGCTGTCCATGACGGCGGCGGCGAGCGGGTATCGGCAGCGGACGAGATCGGCGGCGTGCTTCGCCGGGCACCTGGTCCGCAGCACCAGATCGATCGGGTCGATCGCTGGCATGCTACTTGCCTCCCAGCGCCAGCCACGCTCGGTATGAGGCCGACAGCGCCCGAGTCATTCCAGCGGCCGGTTCATGATCGCATGTGATCTTGTAATCATCAGAGCAGTGCAAGCACGCGACGTACTTGGGCGGTTGCGCGATCGTGGTCCTGATTTCGTTCTTGGTCTTGGTCATGGTCCTTGTCCTTGTCCTCTCAGGAGCAATCCGTGCTTATCCGGTTGTCAGCTCTCACAACACCTCGACCGTCACGGCGTCGTCGGAATCCTCAGCGTCAGACGGTCGCCAATACTGCCACCCATCGGTGGTCGGCGTTTCGGCGATTCGCGACGAACCGAGCAGCTCCTTGGCGAGTTTGCGCGCAGCGCGCTCGGAGGCGACGTCGGCGATCTTGGATCCGTGCTGTGAGATGCGTAGTACGGTCTTGGTCATGGTCCTTGTCCCGGATTCATTCTTGGTCTTGGTCATGGTCTTGGTCCTCTCAAGAAACAATCTACGACCACCTACTCAAAATGTCAACATCCTTCTCGGATGTTTTTTTTTGGTTGCTCACAACCTGAAGCATCATGCTACAGCGCCGACGCTCAGGCGTCGCGCTCGCAGGACGCGCAGTTACGGTCGCTCGGGATCAGGTCACCGTAGCTGTCCTCGCGGCTACCGCACGAGCAGCCGGTCCAGCGCCCGCAACCACGGGACGAGCGACGGCCGGAGAGCATGTCGGCCCGGGTGACCTTGCCGAGGTAGGTCGCGATCGGCGTGCCGACAGAGGGCGTGACAGAGGGCGCGCAGGCCGTGTGGCGGGCCTTGGAGCCCTTGCTCCACTCGATCTTGTCGCCGGGGCGGATGGGGCCGTAGCAGCAGGGGCAGGTGGCAGCGTACTTGGCGGTGATGGTCATGGTCTTGGTCCTCTCAAGAACAATCTACGACCGCCTACTCAGGATGTCAACATCGTTTTCGAGAAATTTTTCGTTGCTCACAATTTGAAGCATTATGCTATCATCGCCGAATGGAACTGTCCGAACGAATCAGACGAGCTCGCGCCCGGGCCGGATTGACGCAGCGCGCTCTGGCGGAGTCGATGGGCGTTTCGCCGGCCACCGTCGCGCAATGGGAGCGCGGCAAGCGCAATCCGAAGTTCGAGCACCTCGTGGAGCTGTGCGACGTGCTTCGTATGCCGTTGTTCGCGGCCAGGAACAAGCGATGACCGGCCACCTTCCCGTTCCGCTCCGCGGCCAGAACCGGATCGATCGTCGCGGCCGACCGCCGCGATCGATCGATCGCGGCGGCCGCGCGAACCGGATCAGCGTGCAGACGCTGCTCGCCGACGAGATGGCGATCCGCTTCGAGGTCGGCATGCGGATCCGCGGGCTGCGCGAGGAGCAGGGGATCGCGGCCGTCGAGCTCGGGGCCGCGATCGGCGCGAGCATCAGGACCGTGCTCGCGTGGGAGGCCGGGCGATCGATGCCGCGCATGATCGTGCTGATCGCGATCTGCCGCGCGCTGTCGTGCTCGCTGCGCGATCTCCTGGGCGACGTCGTCGACGAGATCGGAGCGCGCCAGTGACCGCGCGGCAGGCCACACACACCCGATCCGGCGTGCGCAAGAAGCGCATGCCGAAGGGCGATCACCGTCGCGACATGATCGCTCCGAAGGAATGGCGGATCGAGGACCGCACGCTGCTCGCGCTCGTCAGCGCGCACGGCGACGATCTGCTGTGCGCCCGCGTCGGATCGCGCGTGCTCGTCGTCGGCGACGCCGAGACCGCGGGCGGCAACGTGACCGAGCGCCGCGAGACGCGCGGCGGCACGCTGCTGACGATCCTGCTCGACTCGGCGCCGCTGGTGAGCCACCAGGATCTCCGGCTCAAGCGAGCGAGCAGGCCGTGAGCGAGTCGATGCGCCGCTTCACCGCCCGCCAGCGCCTCGAGACCGCCGCGCGCTACTACGTCGACGGCGATCCGCTCGCGCTCGCCGAGCTGCAGCACGCCGCGGTCGCGTACCGCAACGTCCTGCAGCTCGAGGTGACCGCGGTCGGCGTCCGGCTCGAGGACATCGACGACCGGTTCGATCTCGGGGGCGAGTCGTAATGTGGAACGCTCCGCCGCTCCGCCCGGTCGGCCGCACGTGGATCGAGCTCGAGCGCGACGGGGCGCACGCGGTCTTCCGCTGCCGGCTGTGCCACAGGCTCGCGGTCACCGGTGCCTATCATCAGCCGCCGACGCCCTGCGTCTGCGAAAGGAGGGAATCTTGAGCAAGCTGGACATCACCAAACGGATCGACGCCGCGATCGTGCTGCTCGCGCTCCGGGCGCACGGCTCGGTGCGGCGCGCGGCCTGGGCGCTCGGCCTGCCGCCGACCACGTACTACGAGCTGCTCGTCAGGGTCAGGTCGCGCTGGAGCCCGGCGTGATGTGCATCGACTGCAAGCAGGTCCGCACGATCATGCTCCACCAGCACGCTCAGGTCGGCCGCCGGACGGTGCGATGGTGCGTGTGCCTGCCCTGCCACCGGGCGTACGAACGGCACGCGGCCGAGGAAGCCGTTCGCTACCCCGCCGCTGCCCGAACGCCGGCCGCGACCGGCCGATCCTCTGGATCGTGACGACAATGAGCTGCACCAACGCCAGCCACGAGGACGACAAGCGCGACGAGCTACGGTGGCGGTCGATGCGCCACCGCGGGTTCATACAGGTCCCGGCCGACGAGACCGGACCGGCCGAGACGCTCGACCTGCGCGACTGCCCGCTGTGCGGCAGCACGCTGGCCAAGGTCGTATGATCGTTGCCGCGCTCTATATCGACCCGCGCGGTCCCTACCCGAAGATGGAAGGCGTCGACTGCTGGGATATCAAACGCGACGCGCGGCTCTACAACGGCCCGTGGCCTGTCGTCGCGCATCCGCCGTGCGGGCCGTGGGGCGCCCTGAAGCATCTCTACCGTGGCAACGAGCACGACTGCGCCCCCATCGCAGTAGACCAAGTGCGCCGCCCGGCATCAAGGTCTGCTCCGCGCAGCAGCGTCGTCGTACACCGCCTGCGTTCGCCGAGTGGCTCGTCTCGCTCGCTCGCAGCGCTCAGCCCTTGCCGAGCGCCCAGCAGCCGCCGCGGTGCCCTCCTCGCGGAGGGCGTGCGTCGTGGCCGCGTGGGGGGCAGTGAACCTTCCGTTAGGAATCGAGGGCTTGCGTGTTAATATCAGTAGCACGTTTTTCCTCTTGTGTGGCGACCGAATCGGTATTACCTTATTCTCATGACCACGAACGAAAACATCACCGACATGCAAATCCAGGCGCTAGCGTCCGCAGCCGGCGCCGCCGGCGACCTCGCGATGGCAGCCATCGCGCAGAAGGCGCTCACGGGCGAGATCGGCGTATCGCACGACGTGCTTGACGCGCGCGCGCACGCTCGCATCGAGCGTATGTCCCAGGCGCAGTGCCGCGTCGAGTGCGCCCGCGCGATCGCGACCGCCGAGGCGATGGCCGATGCCTAGGAGGTCAGGCCCAGGGCGCCCATCCCTCGGCACGCGCGGCCGCACGATCGTCGTGGCTGTGAAGTTCTCGGCCTTCGAGATCGCCAGGATCAAGGCTGCGATCGCGGCGGAGAACGCGCAGATGATCGCGGACGGCAACGACGACGGACAGCCGGCGACCGTCTCGAGCTGGATCCGCGACCACGCGCTCGATCCTCTCGGGCTCGCGACGTTCACTTCCGGGTGAGCCGACTGTGGGAACGTCCGCGTCCAGTGCCCGCGCCGCGGGGATTGGACTGGTCGACCTCGATGACCCCGGTGTCGTCGCAGGTCTCGCAGACGTCGCCACGCTCGACACAACCGAGGTACTCCGCGAGCGACCGCTGTTCGAACGGCGTGCGCTCGACGAGCGGTAGCTCAAGCTGGCGCGGATCCCCCACCCTGAGATTCTGGGGTGATCGGCACCCGCTTTCCGAGCGCGAAAACACCCCTCCTCACCCCTCCTCACCCCTCCTCACCCCTCCTCACCCCTCCTCACCACTCCCCCCTCCCTCCCCCCTCCCTCCCCCAGCTCGTTCATTCGGCCGTCGATCTCGCGATCGCGCGCGGATCGACGCGCTAGCAGCGACCGAGCGCCCACACGCCGCCGCGGTAGCCCTCCTCGCGGAGCGCGTGCGTCGTGGCCGGGCCCGGGATCCCGTCGACAACCAGATCGTGCCCGCGCGCGTTCAGGTCGCGCTGGCGCTGCTTCCAGGCCGCTAGGTCCTCGCCGACCTCGAAGTCGTAGGCCTCGGCCCCGGCCGCGATCAGCCGCGAGAAGATCGCCTCGCCGGGGTCCCAGCGACCGCGCGAGCTCGTCACGTCGCGGTGCCCGAAGAAGCCAACGAGCGAGGTCCCTCCGTCCTCGTAGCGTGTCAGCGGGAACCCCTCGCGGTAGCTGCCCGGCCGCGGGACCTGGAGCTGGATCCCGAGGTGCTCGGCGAGCGCCAGGCACACGCGCACGCCCATCGTGAGCGTGTCCTCGTAGACCACGCCGCCGGCCTCCTCGCAGTGCTCGATCCCGACCGAGCGGAGGTTGCCCTGGTTGGCGTGCCACGCCTCGAGGAGGACGAGATCCGCCAGGCACGCGGCGACGTGCCCGTCGAGCACGAGGTGCGCTCCGGAGTGCGCAGGGTCCTGCTGCCAGAACTCGGCGACGCGCTCGGCGCGGCCGGCCGGGCCGCGGCCCGAGACTACACGCTCCGGATCGTCGGCCTTGGTCTTGTGAAGGATCGCCTGCGTCGGCCAGCGCGCGCGCGGCACGCCGTCGCCCGCCGACAGGTGCGCCCACGCCGCGTCGTGCGGTCCGATCACGTCGACGCCCGGGACCGGGATGATCATACCGGCGATCAATAGTCCTCCGCTCAGAGGACACCGCCGTCGAGCCGGAACCTGAAGCCCTGGTAGCGTTCCCGCCGGATCTTCTCGAATCCTGCACGCAGGCTCGAAGCGTCAAGGAACAGAGCGCCAGATTTAGGTGCTCCAGCGGCGCTCTTCGGGGCTAGTTCTTGCGCTACTACTGAAGCAAGAACACAACTCCCGACCTGCAGGCCGAGCGACTTCGTGGTGTCCTCGAGCGGCGCCCAGTTCACCTTGCCGTCGGGCTGCGTGTACTGGACGAGCAACGCGTCGAGGATCGGCCCGTACTGCGAGATCGCGTCGCGCGCGGCCGACGTCGTGCAGTCCACGACCGCGGCCTCGACCTTCTTGCTCTCGGACGACAGCCACGCGCACGCCTGGAGCGAGAAGCCCAGGCACATGGCCGCGGCCACCGCGAGCGCGATCGCGATCGTCGCGATCCGGCCGGCTTCCTTCTCGACGTCGTTCATGACGCGCCGCCCTTGAGCACGGTGCGGCTCACGGTGTGGCCGGTCGCCGCCAGGAGCATCGTCACGAGCCCGGCGAGCTTGTCCCAGGTCGAGCCGGTGCTGATGAGGCCGCTCGCGTAGAGCGCGCCCATCAAGAGCGTGGCCAGGGAGAGATAGAACTCGGTCGTTCTCCAGGCCGGTTTCGGAGCCGTCGGTGTCGCTGTCGCGTCTGCCATCGTTGCACCCTTTCGTAGTGCCGGGTTCTCGACCGGCCACATCCTGAATGCCATGGAACCCGGCGGGTCGGTAGGCGTGTCCCGCAGCCAGGCCTCGTCGGTGTCGAGCCGTCCCATGGCGTCACCGCTTGATCACGTACTCGATCAGGACCAGGACCAGCGCCCCGATCGCGGTGGCCGCGAGCGACGCGAGCGCCACCGTCCACCGGATCGAGGTCTTCAGGCTGTTCTGGAACAGAGCCTGATCCGCAACTTGCCTCTCCATCTTTTCCAGCCTTTCCTCGTGCCGCGCCTGCTGGCGCTTCACGAACGCGAACTCGCCGCCGTCGCCGTCGATCCCGATCACCTCGACCAGGCGCAGCTCCAGGTCGCGCACGCGCGCGTCGCGCTGCGCGCTGCGCTCGGCCCGGGCGCTGGCCATGACGAGCTCGTCGGCCTCGCTCTGCGAGAGACGTCGTCGGCTTCCGGTGTCATCAGGACCGTCCGGCATCATGGCTCCAGTCGGTAGATGGATCCGCCGCCCGTCGCCCCGCACAAGAACGTCGTCCCGTACAGCGCACCGTCTGAACCGATCGTCAAGCCGCTTGCCGGATAGCACATGCCGTCGCCGGCGCCGAACGAGTAGAGCGCCTGATAGCCGCGGCCGTCGTGGCCGATCCGAAAGATCGAGCCCACGCCGTTCGCCCCGCCGTAGTACGTCGTGCCGTAGATCCAATCGCCGAGCTCGACGAGCGTCCCGAGCGGCAGCGCGCCGTCCATCGACGAGAACCGCGGCGTGGTCGGCGTCGCGGTCGCGATCCACGGGCCGCCCTCGTGCACCACCGTCGCGGTGCGCTCGAGCTTGATCACCATGCCGGTGCCGTTCGTGCCGCCGAACTCGCTCGTGAGCCACACCGCGCCGTCGCTCGTCACGATCGGCGACTGCAGCGGCGCGTTGTCGGTGTTGCCGGCGAACGTGTAGGCCGGGAAGTCGTAGAGCGTGCGGGCCGCGCCGGTGTCGGGCTGGATCACGACGATGCCGCCGGCATTGTTGGCGCCGCCGTACGCCGCCCACGTAACGAGATTGCCGTCACGGTCGATCGTTGGTGAGCCGTACGTGTTGCGCGGACCGGGCGCGGCGAGGGCGGTGACGTAACTGATCGCGCCCGCATCGAAGCGGTAGACGCCTTGCGGTGTCGCGCCGTAGGCGATCTCGCCCGACCACACAAGCGCGCCGGCCGGGCTCGCGCCGTCCGCGCCGCCGGTGAACGCGTGCTCGAGCTCGACCTGATCGCCGGCCGGGGTCATCGAGATGATCGCCCCGGGCGCCGGACGGATCGGATTGCCGCCGGTTCCACCCTCGCGCGCGACGACGTAGAGACGGCCCGAACTGTTGAAGCTGACCGGTGCGACCGGACGGCAGCCGTCGGCGTTGCGGCCGCTGGTGTCGAGCGCGGCGAAGGCGTGGACGACGGTGATCGCCGTGCCGTCGAGCCGGTAGACCGTGCCGCAGCCGTTGCCGCCCTTCCATGTCGTGCCGTAGAGCGAGCCGCCAGGGCCGAGCACGAGCGAGGCGCGCGGCGCGTAGCCGGTCGACGGGCCCAAGCTCGCGACCTGGGCGACGGCAGCGAGCGGCGCGACGAGCGGCGTGACCGGCACCGGAGCAGGGTGCGAGCAAGCGGCGAGCATGAGCAGGAGGGCGCGCATCATGACCACGACAGCGTCAGATAGCCATTAAGCATGGTGTTCAGCAGCGTCTTTAGATTCGCCGCCGAGATTTCAGCGTTAGCGCCCTTCCAGCCGAAGCCGTACGGCATCCACACAGGCGCCGCGGTCGCAACGCCGGACGACACGCCGTACTCGATCTTCTTGCCAGTCGCCGAGGCACTGATCGTCGGGGACAGGCGCTCGCTGTCCGTTGTGAAGTTGGTCGATGAGCCGGTCTTGTTGTGCTGCATCACGTACGGCACGACCGTGGTCAGCTGGTTGTTCGTCGACGTCAGCGAGTTGGCGCCGTCGGCGCAGATGAACTTCGGTCCCGAGTTCGAGATCTGCGTCTGCACGTAGTTGCTCGTCCCGGCGCTGAACAGCCCGCGGGTCGCCGATGGCGTGCCCGTGATCGCGCACAGCTTGACCATGCAGATGGACGTCGTGCTCAGGTCGGGCAGGTTCGTGCTCGTCGACGTGAGCGTGCCGGTGGCGGCGTTGATCCACTTGAGGCCCAGCGTCGACCAACCAACCAGCGACTGCTGGTACGTCATGTTCGAGCCGGCTGCCGTTAGGTCGTATCCATTGCCGCTCAGGTCGGGAACATTGCCGCTCGCGACCTGACAGTTGAGCCACCAGTCCGGCACGGCGACCGTTCCCGTGAGGCCAGCGAGCGCGATGAGGTTCTGCCACTCCGTCGACGTTTGCGGGAGGTAGACGTTCGAGGTCGAATCTTTCGTCACCGACGGCGCGCTCCACGTCGTCGTCTGCGATGTGGCCGTCAGCGCGGCGACGTTGCTCGCGACGACGGTGCCGGTGGCGGTCCCCGATCCCGCGCCGCCCGGTGACGTGCAGTTGATCGTGATCGTCGACGAGGTGGTGTTCGCCGCCAGCGTGGCGAGCGTGCACGTGACGACCCCGCTCGCGTTCGTGCACGTCCAGCCGGTTCCGCTTGCGCTCGTGAAGCCGACACCGGCGGGAAGCGTTACGACGTACGCGATGCTCGAGGCAGCGTTCGCGGTTCCGGTGTTGGTGACGGTCGCCGTGTACGAGAACGCCGTCCCGCCCGCCTGCACTGGATCGGCGGAATCGAGCAGCGTCGCGCTGAGCGTCGTCGTCTGAACGGCCGCGGCGTACGCGGTGTAGTAGCGCTGTCCGGCGACGACCTGGCCGTCGGCCGACAGGTGCACGTTGTCGAACAGCGTCTGGTCGTCGCAGTTGACGACCGAGACCATCGGGTACGTCTGCGAGAACGTGATCTGCTGCGCGCGAACCGTGTCGCGGAACGGGTACGTGACTCCGTCGAGCGACGCGTTCAGCTGCAGGATGATCAGCGGCACCTTCGGCCAGATCGCGAACATCGCGTTCCAGAACGTTGTCATCGACGCCGCGTAGACCGAGGCGTCCGCATTGAGCTTCGCATCGTTCTCGCCCTGCACCCAGACGAACGCGAGCGGCGTGATCCCGGTCGATTGCAGGAACGTGTTGATCCGCGCGAAGTAGTACGGCGGCCCGCCCGACGGAGAATTGTCGGCGGGCAGGTAGTTGGTGTGCAGGTTCGCGCCGTCGTAGCTGATCCTCGCGAGCTGCTTGGCAGGGTCGCCGTTGCTGTTCAGCTGCCGCGCGAGCGAGCACTCTGGACCGATGATGTCCGATGCCACTCCGGGGAAGAAGTGCGGCCCGATCGTGCCGAACGTCGACGGCGGATTCGCCGTTCCGGAGGCGCCGTGGATCGTGTCGCCATCGAAAAAGCGCTCGGTGGGCGTCGGATCCTGCGCCACCGACAGCTGCTGGATGAACGGGATCGCGCTGAACGTGTTCGCGTACGACGCGTTGCCCGCGCTGAGGTTCTCGGCCACGTCGTGGCCCTGCGTGTTGGACTGACCGACGAGGAAGATGCCGGGAACGCCGAGCCCGCCCTCCTCGTCGGCCTGCACTCCCACGACCGGCCCCACGATCGGCCCGACCCGGTATCCGACGCGGCTGCCGATCACGACTTTCCCGTGAAGCTCACGCGGACCTTGCCGCCGGTGGTGATCGCCGCGGCGATCCGGAGCCGCGGCTGGCCGATGTTGCCGATGTCGAGCAGCGCCGCGCCCACGCCGGCGGTCTTCGCGAGCGACAGCCCCGTGACCGTCCAGCCCGTGCCGTTGCTCGGCACGTACGTTCCGCTTGGCGGGTTGATCTGGACCCATTCGCCGGTGGTTGTGCTCCAGTCGGTAACGTCGGCGGCACCGCCGCCGCCCTTCTGGCGCGGCAGGCCACTGCCCTCGACGGTGAACGTGCCGGCGATCGTCGCGTCGGTGAGGATGTGGCAGCTCGCCAGCGGCTCGTCCTTGATCCCGCCCAGGACGAAGTAGTACGTGGCCACGCCGAGCGTGACGTACCCGTTCTCGTCGGGCGGCACGATCGTGCCGTCGCTCTTGATCGCTTGGAGGTTCCTCGAGATCTGCGTTACCTGGGCCATGGGTCACCCTTTCGTGGCTGGATCGCTCCGCTGGTCGAAGCGGACGTCGGACGTGATGGTCGGCCTGCCCTGCGGCGCCTGTGGCGGGGCGGGCGGCGGCTGGGCCTTGTAGGACTGCTGCAGGAACGAGCCCGAGCCCGGAGCGTACGACGCGTCGGCCGGGATGCCCAGCAGTCGTGACGCGGTCAGCCGGGCGCCGTACGGGATGGGCCTGTCGCTCGAGCTCGCGCGTTCGACGAACCGCTTCGCGGCGTCGGCGACGAGGCTCGGGTACACGGCCGACAGCGTCTCGGCCTCCTCGGCGTGCACGTAGCCGTCGGCGACCGCGCGCGTCAGCACCGCGATCGGGTCCTCGGCCGCGTGCAGGTAGCGCGCGAACTTCGTGATCGAGGCCTGCGGCGGCAGGGGCTGGGCCTGGCCGGCGATCGGCGTCGTGGCGCTGTCGGGCTTGGGCAGCTTGCCGTCGAGGAACTGGAACTTGCGGAGCTGGGCCTCGAGCAGCGGCTGGAGCTGCCGCGGGTCGGAGATACCGAGCCGGTCCTGCAGCTGCTTCTCGAGCGCGCCGGGCTGCACCGCGCGGTTGATCTCGTCGGCGCGCGCGAGGAACAGCGCCTGCGGCTCGGACGCGCCGGCCGGGACCGGAGTCTTCGGCTGCGGCGTGCCGTCGTCGAAGATCTTGTGTCCGAGCACGGCCGCCTGGGGCGGCGCCGCCTCGGCCGCGCGCTGCAGCGCCTTCGATCCGCCGTCGACGAGCGAGTCCACGGCCGTGTAGACTTGTTGGCGAGCGCTCGCCGCCTTGGCCGCCACGACCGTCTCGGGCGATTCGATCACCTTGCCGCCGTAGCGGGAGAAGGCCTTGCCGACCATGCGGGCCTTCAGGTACAGGCTCAGGAGCGGTCCGATCACCGGGATCGACTTCGGGTCGGGCACGTTCAGCCCGAGCATGCGGAGCGCCTCGGCCGCGGTGCCCATGTTCTTGGCCATCTCGATCCCCTTCTTGAGCAGGCCGCCCTTGCCGGCCGCGGCAGCGGCGGGAACCGGATTTCCGCCGAGCGCAACGACGTCCGCGCCCGCCTCGCCGCCCTGCGCGGCCCTGGCCGTGGCGGTCGCCGTGGCGTCCTCCGCGCTCTTCTGCGCGGCGCGCATGCCGGCGGCGCGGTCCTGCGCCGACGACGGCGCGCGCGGCCCCAGCGCCTCGACCGCGTCGGCGTGCGCGGCCTCGAACCGGCCGATCGTGTCGGCGGCCTGGTTGATGTCCTCGTTGACGTCCGGGACGCGCGCGCCGAGCGCGGCGCGGACCTGATCGTCGACCGAGGCAGGTGGCGCGCCGCCGACGATATCCGCGCCCGACGGGGCGCGACGGCCGAACATCTGCTCGATCGCGTCGTCGGCCGCCACCTTCTCTTCGGGCGATACCTTCGCGTTGATCTTCGCCTCGGCCGCGGCCCGCTCGACGTCGGAGCCTCGGAACGTGCGCTGCACGCCGCGCGGGACCGCGACCGAGCCCTCGCCGGCCGGGACGCTCGCGTAGTATCCGGGCTCCTGGGGGCGCATCGCGCTCGCGTAGTCGCGCGCCGCCTGCGAGCGCTCGAACTTCGCGACCGATCCGCCCTGGTACTTGCCAAGCCACTGCTGGAGCTCGTTGTGGCTGTCGTCGAGCTCGCCGAGCGAACGGACGAGCCTGTCGGCCTCGGGGTCGACCTTGGCGATCTCGCGGTCGGCGGCTCCGATCATGGACGGCCGCTGCGCGGCGACGTCAGATAGCGACAGCCCGGAGTCCAGGCCCTGCTTGGTGGCCGCGAGCTGGCGCTCGAGCAGCGTCGTCGCGTCGCCGGCCGCTTCCTCGGGCACGGCAGCGGCCGGAGCGGCGATCGACGGCGCAGGAGCCTCGGCGGCTGGCGCGGACGGAGCCTCTGTCGCTGGGGCCGCCGGCTCCTCGCCGGCGAACGCCCTGCGGACCCTGGGCGCCTTGGCGCGCTCGGCGCGCGCCGCCGCGGCCTCGGCCTTGGACTGAGCCGCCGACACCTCGTGGCCGGCGATCTGCGCTTCCTTCTGCAACTGGATCTCGTTGAGTCTCTGCGCGAAGTCCAGGTCGACCGCGGCGCGCTGCTCGCGGATCTCCTGGAGCCTGCTCTTCATGGATTGCTTGAGCACGCCTGCGTCGTCGCTCGCGCGCCCGATCTCGTCGGCGGCCTCGCGCGACGCCTTGCTCGCCGCTTCCTCGGTCAGCTCCTGCGCCGGGAACAGCCGGCGCGCGGCCTGGAGCCCGGAACCCGCGAGCGACAGCGCGCCGCCCGCGCCGCCGCCGAACAGCGCGCCCTTGCCCATCGCGGCCATGAAGCCGTCGGCCGACAGCTCCTTGTCGCCGAGCGCGACGTCGGAGATGTACGCGCCCGCGTTCTGCGCCGCGCCCTCGAACGCGCCGGCGCCGGCCGTCGCGCCCGCGCGGGCGAGCATGGTGCCGCCCTTGCCGAGCTCGGCGATCTTGGAACCGATGCCGGCGACCATGCCGGCCGGGGTCTTGCTCGCGAGCGTGCCGAGCGAGCCGAGGATCGAGTCCTCGCCCGCGTAGGGGACCAGCATGCTCGGGCCGAGCGCGCCGACCACGTTGCCGATCGTCGAGGCCACGGGGTGACGAGCACGGACGTCCGACAGATCCTTCTCGCCGCCGAGCGCGCGCACGTACGCGTCGAAGCCGCCGAGCGTCAGCCCGGACAGCCCGCTCGTGATCGCGCTCGCCGCGATCCCGGGGTCTTGCTCCTTGTACAGCTCGCCCTCCTCGCGCGCGACCTGTCCGGACGCGGTCTCCTGCTGCCAGCCGCTCGAGAGCAGCGTCGCGGCGTCCGCCTCGGGGACCGAGATCGTCCGACCGTCCTTGGTCAGGGTGATATCGCCCATCGCTACTGCCCGCGCAGCCTCAGGCGATCGGCCTCGAGGATCTTCGCCGCGTACGCCTTCACGTTGCCGTTGGTTTTCGGATTGGAGTACACGCTCCAGAGCACTTCGCGAGCGTTCTGCGCGGTCGCCGGGTTGCGTAGGAGCGAGGACTGCGTGTCGAGCACGTCCTTCTGGTCCGGCGTGATGTCGACCTGGTTCGCGGCCGCGAGCCGCTGACCGGGCTCGCCCATCAGCTCGTGCGGCAGGCTGCCGATGCTGCCCGAGAACAGCGGGGTCTGCTGCACGTTGCTTTCGAGCACGCGGTTGCGCTGCTTGGCCGCGCTCTCGGCCGGCTTGCCCTGCGCGAGCGGGTCTAAAAATTCTACCCGCTTCTTGCCGGTGTAATTGGCACCGCGAAGCGTGTCGTTCCAGTCGTCGGTCAGATCGCGGCGGGCGTCCTCGAGGTTCGGCATGATCGAGTGGATGATGCTGGTCACGTCCTCGCCGCCGTCGAGCTTCTTCTTCATGAGATCGATGACGTCGCCCGAGAACCGCTTGATCCCGCCGGCCTCGTGCAGCGCGATGATCGCGCGCGCCTCCTCGGCCGCGAGCTGCCGCGCCTCGACGGTGTTGAACGCCTGGCCGCCGCTCTCGCTGCGGATCTGGCGCAAGGCATCGATCGCGTGGATTCCCTTGAGCACGCCGGTGCCGACCTCCTGCACGTCCTTGGCGCGCTCCTTCGCGATCGTGAACGGCGTCTTGCCGTCCTCCTGCACGAGCGGCTCGTAGTGCGTCTGCACGGTGCCGTCAGGCGCCTTGACAACCTCGGGCGCCATGATGCCGCGTTCCATGATCTGATCCTGCTGCGCCTTTAGCTGCGCCGCCTTCTCCTTCTCGCCGGCCTGCAGGAGCTTCGAGTATTCGAGTAGCTGCTCCTCGCTCCACTTCTGCTTCGCGAAGTCCTGCGTCTCTTTGAACTCGGCCTTCTGCTCGGCGAGGTGCGCGTATCCGAGCCCGAGCTGGCCCTTGGAGATCTGGATCTGCTCGGCCGCGTGCTGCCGCGCGACTCTCTGCTCGGCCGCGGTCCCGATGATGCCGTCGGCGTCTGCGCGGAGCTGCGACGAGGTCTGCTGCGCACGGGCCTTCGCGATCGGGCTCGCGTACTTCGACGCGGCGAGGTCGATCTGGTCGGCGGCCTTCTTGTACTCGCCCGCGATCTGGTAGTTCATGGCCTCGCGATCGTCGGCCGCCGCGGACCGCAGCGACGCGAGGTGCGTGTTCTTGAACCCGATCTCCTGGCCGAGCGACTCCTTCTGCTTCCACTGCTGGTCGACGTCATCCTTGATCGCGCCCTGGATGATGCCGAGCGCGGCATTCGGCCCGGTTTTGCGCATGAACGCGTCGCCGAGCCCGGACAGCGCGACCGAGATGCCGGCCAGGATCTTCCGGCCGGTCGACATGTTCGCCCACTGCCGGCCCGGGTCGACCTTGAAGTTGGCGTACGCGTTCACCGCCCCCTCGGCCTGCTTCGAGGCGTCGGCGATCTTCTGCCGGTACGCCTCCTGCGAAAGGTCGCCGTGCTGCTGCAGGCCCCAGGCCTTCGTGTAGGCCTTCTGCTTCGCTGCGTTCGTCTCGGCGAGCTGCTGCGCCTCGAGGTCGCCGATCTGCGTCGCGGTCCGTGCTTGTTCCTGCTTCTCGCCGGCCTGGGCCTGCGTCGCCTGCTCGATCTGCTGCTCGGGCGTGGGCGGCGGAGCGGCCTTGCCTGGCTTGCCGGCCGGTGTCTGAGCCGGCGGAACAGGAGCCGTCGGCACGGGCCCGATCGGCGCGATCGGCGCTGGAGCCTGCACCGGAACGGGCGGCGGCGCTGGCGAGGCCGGAGCGGGAACCGGCGGCGGAACGGACGGGCCGCCCGCGAGCTCGTCCGACACCGGCGGCGGCACGCCGGGCGGCATGAGCGAGTCCGGCAGGAACACCTGCCGGCCGTCGGGCGTGGTCACCATCCCCATCGGGCCTCAGCGCGCCTTCCGCTCCACCTTGCGGAGCCGCTCGTTGAGCCGCGCGCTCGACGCGAGCGCGGCCGACAGGGCCTTGTTGACGTCGAGCGCGAGGCCGTCGGGGTGCTGGAACACGACGCGCGCTCCGGCCCTCGATCGCATCATGTCCTGCGCCATGATGCCGACACGGCGGCCGACGCCGTGCTTGCTCTGATCCTTGTACGCGTACGCCTTCGGCAGGAGCTGATCGAGCATCTCGTCGACCTCGTCGCGCGCGTCGGTCACGCCCGTCTTGACCCGCTCGTCGGACATGGCCGCGGCCGCGCCGACCTGGCCGCCAGCGCTCAAGAGCGGGCCGAGCAGACCCTGTTGCCCGACCGCGGTCTGCATCGCCTGCGACTGCGCGGCGAGCTGCTGCGCGTTGAGCCCGGTCAGCTGCTGCAGATAGCCGAGCCGGGCCTGATCGTTCATTCCCATCGCGCGCAGCTGCGCGTCGAGGTTCGCGAGCTGCATCTGCTGGTCCTGCCCGCGCGCCTGCCCCATCGCGCCGGTCAGCGCCTGCTGTGCGGCCGATTGGTCCTGGAGCGCGGCCTGCTGGCTCATGCCGGCGCCGGCGAGCCCGATGCCGGCCGCGTTGTTCGCCGCGCCACGGGCCGCGAGCGCGGCGTTCCCGCCGTGGGCCATGCGCGCCATCGCCTGCTGTCCGGCCATCGCGTTCTGCGCCTGGCGCTGCGCCGCGAGCTCGCCGGCGCCCTGCTGCTGGCCGCTCGCGATCCGCTGGAGCTGCTGCGCCTGCTGCATCTGCATGGCCGCGTACGGGCTGTTCTGCTGCGCCTGCGGCGTCTGCCGCTGATCGATCCCCTGCACGCCGCTGTTGATCATGCCGGTGATCTGCGAGCCGTACGGCGACGTGATCTTGTAATCGCTCGGATTCGTCGATGCGCCCATGCCGCCGAGAAACACGTCGTACCAGGCCATGTCAGTTCCTCCTCGCTGCCGGCAGCTTGAACGCCGGACCGAGCACGCCGCCGATCAATAGCAGCTCGGACAGCTGGTAGCTCGCGCCGTACTCGGTCACGTCCTCGATGTCCTCGAACCGGAACTGGATCGACTGGCACCGCTTGTTTAAGTGGATCGCGCGCTGGTAGCGCGTCTCGTCTCCGCCGGGTCCGCCGTACTCGCCAACGCCGTACGCGCCCGCGCCGTACACGCTCGGGTTGTAGTTGTTCCCGACGTCGAGCTGGATCTGCTCCGACCACGCGTCGTTGTAGTCGGTCCGGTAGCGGACGCCGAGCAGGTGATCGCTCTCGAACTCGCCGATGATGAACGCCCACAGGATCCGCTGCCAGCCCTGCAGGTACCCGCCGAGCTTGATCCACGCGGTCTCGATCCGCATCACGATGTGGCTGTTGTCGTCGACGTAGGAGCCCGGCGTTTCGGCGAACACGCGGCCGTCGGTGCGCAGGTAGTGGTACGTGCCGTCGAGCACGAGCGCGTCGAGCCCTTCGTGGTTCGTGAACGTCGACCACTGGTCGCGCTGGTAGTCCCAGAGCAGCGTGGAGCCGTCGTCGGTGAGGAACACGATCTGGTGTCGATCGGGCAGGAGCGTCGCCCGCCGGACCGTCTGGTCGTTGTACGCGTAGACCGCCGAGCCGATGTCGACCACGTTGAGCGTGCGGTCGAGCATCTTGATGCCCTTGGACGACTGGAACACGATGCCGAGCGGCGACTGGCAGATCGAGCCCGGCGACTTGCAGCCGACGTCGCTCGTGATGAGCCGCGGCGGCGAGAACGAGAACGACTGCGGGTCCGCGTTCGGGTTGTCCTGCGGACCCGGGCCGCCGAAGCCGTAGATCGCGGTCGCGGTGAACGCGACCACGGTGTCATCGACGATGCCAAGGCCGATCACGTCGCCGCCGTACGGGTCGATCCGCGTCGACAGGTCGATCGGCCACGCGACGCCCTCGTCATCACCGATCTGCTGCGAGAACCGTACGAGGTGCGGATCGACCGGGTCGGTCGCGAACAGCCGGCTCTTGCCGCCCGCGATCACGCCGCCCGCGATCTGCACAGGGTTGTTCGGCAGGATGCCGCCGTTGGTGTAGAGCGGCTCGAGCCCGATCAGCGTCGCGTCCGTGATGTTGTCGACGAACAAGATCGTGTCGACGGTCGGATCGTTGACCACGTACCCGTTGTCGCCCGACGCGGTCGGATCGGTCGAGGTCACGCGGTAGAACGTTAGCTGGTCGGGGTCGCCGGTCTGGCCCTGCGGCGTGCGGAACACGCCGATCCGCACGCGCGAGCGCGCGGTGAGCCGGAGCGTCGGGATCGTGACGTTCACCTTCTTGCTCGCGCCGATCGTGACGTTCTGCTGGACGCTGGGCGCGCTGGTCCGGCGCTCGCCCTGCGCGTCGATTTCCTCGTACACGATCTTGTAGCCGTAGGTTCCCGCGCCGAGCGCGCCGGCCGCGCCCTCGCTGACCCACGTAACGCCGCTCACGGTGTCCGGCGCCGTGTGGAAGTCGGCCTCGGCCCACGACGCGCCGTCGTAGCGCTGCGGGCACGCGCCGGCGAGGTAGAGCCCGCGGCCCAGCTGCTGCGTGCGGTACGCGTTCGCGTCCGAGAAGTCGAGCGCGCAGACCATCGCGCCGGCCTCGCTCCACTGCGTCGCGCTCGAGCCCGACAGCTGGATCCGGTAGCCGAGCGCGATCTCGTGCCGGGCGGAGTTGCCGATGTCGAGCCCACTGGTCTCGGGGTCCACGCTCTGCGAGCTCGGGACGTGCTTGCGCGTCGTGTTCGCGTAGAGCGATCCGGGCAGGATCCGAGCGAAGCACGGCGTGATCGGCCCGAGCGTCGACGTCGACAGCCGGATCACGGCCGCGTACGGGAAGAACTGCGGCGCGTGCGCGACCGGCAGGTACGCGTTGCCCTGGTCGTAGAACGCGCGGCCGGCGACGACGTGGCCGCGCAGCTGGCGGGACGCCTGCACGAGCGTGCCGGTCGCGTCGAGCGCACCGGTCTCGATCGCCCACTGGTCGGGCTGCGCGGGCAGCCCGCGGTCGGTGTCCGCGGCCCACCACAGGATCGGAAAGCCGCCCGCGCTGAGGCCGGTGAAGTCGAGCGCGACGCGCAGCCACGACGTCCCGAAGATCGAAGTGACGACCCCGGTGTAGACGAACGTGACCAGGCTTGTCGAGGTCACGAACCGGACACGGACCTGCGAGGCGTTATCGCCCCAGGCGACCGCCACCACCGAGTCGCTGTGGCGGTCGTACACGATCCCGATCGGGCCGTCGACCGTGTCGGTCGCGGCAGAGAACGTCGCCGCGCCGGGCAGCCCGGTGACCGCGGACCCGAGCACGCCGCTCGGGTGGACGTATGCCACGCGGTGGCCGCCGGTCTCGCACGACCACGCGATCGAGACGGGGTTCGTGTCCGCGTACGTCGTCGACCACGAGGTCACCGCGTCGTAGACCGCGTTCGCGCGACGGACGTCATCGATCAGGAGCTGCGGCACCGGTGCGGTCGACGGGATCGCGGGGTTCACGATCGCGACCCAGATCTGGCCGAGCGCGGCGACCAGGTAGTAGACGTGGATCACGGACCCGCACACGCACGCGCGCGGGCACTGGGCGGTAGCGTGCAGCTGCGTGTCGGCGAGCAGGATCCGGCCGGTCTCGGCCTCGATCACGCTCATGCGCACGCCGCCGCGGCTGTCCTCCCACGCGGCCGCGCGCACGCCGGACAGCTGCGCCTGGTCGAGCATGGTCTGCTGCGTCCCGGTGCGCGCGATCGGCCTGTTGATCATCGTGCACGCGGCCATGTCGCCGGTGTCGCTCCACGTGTCCGAGCTGGGCCGGTGGCTCCACGCGCGCACGCCGTCGAACAGCACGAGCTCGCCGTCGCGCTCGCCGATCCCGATCGCGGTGCCGTACGTGCCGCCCGCTTCGGTCAGCCGTCCGAGCGCGACGTACCCGTTCCGCTTGGCGAGCGTCGTGCCCTTGACGAACGTCGCGTTCTCGCAGGTGAGCAGCTTCGTCTGCGGGACCTGCTTCGCGTCGGTCTTGGTCTCGACGCCGCCAGCGAACTGGATCGGCAATGGGACGGGGCGGATCGGCATCAGTAGATCTTCTTTGCCGCCTTCGCGTGCGCGTCCTGGTGCGCCTTGTGATGGGCGTTGCGCGCGGTCGACAGCGCGATCGCCACCGCCTGCTTCTGCGGGCGGCCCGCCTTGATCTCCGTCCGAATGTTCTGCGAAACGGCTGCCTTGGACGCTGACTTGACAAGCGGCATATACCCTCTCAAATTGTGAGCATGTTGAAGATCGCCATGATGGTTCTGCTGGTCGGATGCGGCGTCGATCCTTCGAGCCCAGAGCCCGCAGAGTGCGAGACGCTCGCGCCCGAGGCCAATCCGTGCTGCGCGTTCGATCTCGGATGCAGCGAGGATCCCGTTCCGGCGGAGTGCGTGCCGCCGACCGGAACGTGCTGGGAGCGCTCGTGCCCGCTCGTCGACGGCTCGACCGTGCGAGCCGGATCCTGCGACTGATCACGGCTTGTCATAGTCGATCTCCACCATGTAACAGGCCGAGAAGTTCGTCCCCGTCGTGGTCGCGATCTGCAGCAGGTACGCGGTACCCGCCGTCGCCGTGATCGTGAGGCCGGTGATCTGGAGCGTCTGGTTCGCGCCGGTCCCGGCCGACACCGAGGTGGAGTTCGTGTTCGTCGGCACTCCGGTACTGCCGACGACGTTGCCGATGCTGCCCTGCACCTTGGTCGGCCCGGTCGCGCTGTCCGCGACGAAGAACCTGACCGCGGTGATCCGCTCGCTGTCGCGGAGCGGGATCGGCGCGACCGCGTTCAGCGCCGCGCCCGATGCCGAGATTCCCGAGGTGCCGACGAACGCGCCGTACGCGGGCGTGCCGGCCGTCGGCTGAAAGATCGACCCGTGCAGCTGCAGCGTGTACGTGCCGTGCTTGCCGAGCGACATCACGCCGGCCGAGCTCACCGACAGCGGCTCGGTCTGCGATCCGAGCGCGGCCGGCAGCGTCATCGCGTAGCTCGCCGCGAGCCCGCTTGGGCTCTGGACGCGCACGCGGTTCGTGATCGACGCAGCGGTCTCGTAGATGTCGACGTCGCCGACGCGGACGCGCGCCCACGGCCGCGGCGAGCCCTGCTGCTGGAGCCAGTAGCTGTCGGTCGCGTCGTCGAACGACAGCAGCGCGCTCACCGAGCTGTAGTCTCCGCCGATGCCGCCGACGATCGACACGTTCAGCGTGCTGCCGCTCGTGATCTGCACGTTCACGCCGCTGCTGTTGCGGTAGTAGAGGTTGTTGCTATCGGAACTGTTCGCGAACAGCGCGCTCGAGAACGACGACACGCTCGCCGGCGTCGTCGGCCCTAGATCGAACGCGAGCGCGTCCTTGACCGCGAACGATCCCATCGCGAGGTGCGCGTTGACGTTGAGCGCGGCCGTCGGGATCTGCACGCCCTTGCCGGTCGTGTGATCGTGCTGGTCGATCACCGTGAACACCTGGTCGAGGATCGTGTCCCACGTGCCGCTCGAGCCATGGTCGACCGGCAGCGTCATCCCCATGTTCGGAGTGCTCATGCCCAGAACTCCAGCACGCAGCCCGGCTGCGCCACGCCGACCACGGTGATCACCGCCTGCTTGTCGTCGCGGCTCTTGAGGCACCACGCGAACGTCGCGTCGGCGACGGTCGGCACGAGGCTCACGCCGCGCGGCACCATGCCCACGCCGTGCGCGACGCGGTTGTCGCCCACGACGAGGTCGGCCTGGACCGACGAGCGCGGTCGGTTCGCGACCGTCGGCAGCTTGTCGAGCACGTCGCCGAGCGCGCGCTGGACGCTCGGCAGGTCGGGCGTGTTCGTGCCGATCGCCTGCGGGCGCGGCACGGGACGCTTGGCTCGCTGCGCCGGCATCACCATACCTCGTCGAAGTCGTCGTCGACGAACGGCCCGTGCGGGTCGAGATAGAACGGCTGCGCCGCGTCCTTGCCGTCGGCCGCGGTCCGCAGGAGCTTCGTGTAGTAGTCGACCTTCGCGACCGCCGGCGACGGGTCGAGATCCTGCCCCTCGAGGATGTCTCGCCAGCCGATCGCAAGGATCAGCTTCAGCTCGGCCGGCACGTCGAACGTGACCGAGTCCGAGTCGTTCGTGAGCTCGGCCTGGATCGGGACGTACCAGATCTTGAGCGTCTCGTTCGAGGCGGGGACCGGCGCGAGCTGGAGGTTCCGCGCGATCAGCAGGTACCGGTACGCCTTGTCGGCGGTCGTGGTCCCCGTGTACTCGTGCAGCGCGTCCAGGTCGATCGGCATGAGCCGCCGGTAGCGCAGCGTGTCGGTCAGGATCCAGACGCCGCGCAGCTTGTAGAAGTCGGTCGGCAGGGCGTACGTATCTGTCCCCGCCGTCACGGCCTGCGGAACGCTGACCGTATAGTACTCGAGCCACTTCCCGGTGATGATATCCCGGCCCTCGTACAGCGCGTCGTTGACGACGTCGTTCAGGACGTCCGGCGTCAGATCGGTGCTGTTCTCCACGCGGACCCTGCGGAGCAGGGCCGCTCGGAGATCGGCGAGGGTCTTGACGAGCGCCACCGGGGAGTCCTCAGCCGGCCGCCGCCATGCCGTTGATCGAGTTCGTGTCCGCGAACGTGATGCGGATGATGATCAGGTCGGAGGTCCCTGGGTCCGTCAACGTCCCGCTCGGCGTGAAGATCTTGATCGTCAGCGTGTTCGGCGGCGTGATCTTCGTGCACGTCGCCTCGAGGATCGCCGTCGGAGATCCGCCGTCCGACACGACGATCGGCTGCGCCCACAGGATGTTCTTGCACGACTCGCTGAGGACGATCGTGAAGACGCCGGTGGACACGTACGTGCCCGTGAGCGCGAGGTTCGCGCTCCTGGGAAAGAGCCCGGCCGCGGAATCGGTCAGGACCCCGTTGGTTGGGATCGACAGGTTCGTCGCCGCGCCGCCGCCGAGGAACGCCGCGTACACGTCCGTATGGTTCGCGAACGTCGCCTTGGCCATGTTGTTCCCGCGTTGCATTACGGTGCTCCTTTCACGACAGGACCAGGGTCGCGTTGCCCAGCACCTGCCACGCGGCACCGTTCCAGCGCAGCGTCGCAAAGTGGGTGGTCGCCGTGCACGTGCCGAGCGTGGTCGCCGCGCCGCCCGCGTTGGTCACGCCGGTGATCGAGATCGTCCCGGACGGCGTGGACGCGGCCGTCGAGCAGCCGACGAGGATCTGCTCGCCGATCGCCGACCCGTTCGGGACGCCCTTGGTGGTGGTCGACGACACGGTGCCGGTGACCGAGAGGAAGTACGTCGCCCACAGGTTCAGGCCGGTGAGCACGGTCGTGCCGACCACGACGTTGTTCGCCGTGCCGCCCGCGCGCGTGACCGTCGTGGCCTTCCACTTGCTGTTTTCCGTCCACTCGAACTCGACCGCCTGCCCGATCGTGTCGAACACGAACGTCGACGAGCACGCGTAGTTGGTCGCGGTCTCGGGCGTGGTCACGGTCAGGGTCGCGAGCGGCGTCGACGCCGCGGCCACGCAGCGCACGCGCTTGCGCTGCCCGATGACGGTACCGTCGGGGAGCGTGAACGCCATCGTGCCGCTCACGTTGAGCCGCGACTCGAACACGTCGAGCGACAGCGTCGTGGCCGTCGTGTCGAGCAGCTCGAAGCCGGCTGACAGCGCGAGGTTCGAGGTGAGCAGGAGCCGGGTCCACGCCGACGCGTTGCGGTCGGCGGGCGATTGCGCCACGCCAGACAGTGAGGTCGGCTGGAAGATGTTCGGATCGATCGAGTAGGTCTTCGCGTTCGCCATGGGCATCACCTCACTGGAGCTGGGCGTTGACGTTCCAGCCCGGCGCCTTGCACGAGAAGTTGAAATACTCGCCGATGCGACCCTCGAAGCCGTCGCTCGTTTCCGACGGCTTGATGATCGAACCGGCCTTCTTCTGGATGAAATTGGGGGCCATTCCCGCCGAGAACATCGTCCAGGTGTCGAGCTGCAGCATGAACAGGCGCTTCACCGGACACGTGCGATCGCTGAAGATCGTGACCTCGTGGCCCTCGAGCGTGACCTGCCAGCCCTTGTAGCCGATATCGGCCTCGCTGCCGCCGTAGCCCTGGCCCTTCATGATGATCCACTTACCCTCGAGCTGCTTGGTCAGCGTGCCGAGCGCGCGCGGGTTCGCGAAGCAGACGTCGGGCTCGGCACCGAGCTCGTCCGCCGCGACCACCATGTTGACGAGCGTCTCGTGGACCGGCTCGCCGTTGGTCGCGTCGACGCGGAGCCCGCCGAGCATGTCGGCGTCGGCCGTGCGGTCGACGTTGTAGAACAGCGTCGCGCCGGGCGCAGAGTCCGGCACCCAGTCGAGCAGGCCGCTGCAGCCCAGTCCGAAGTCGCCGGCGAGGAACACGTAGTCGTTCTGCGCCGCGGTCGCGACGCCCGCCGAGATATTTCCGGTCATCGTGATCGTGCCGGCGCGGCGCTGGACGCTGAGCACCTTGAGCGAGCCGGCCTTGAGCGAGCCGCTCGTGCCGTCGGTCGCCGACAGGTTCACGACGTCGTTCTTGCGAACGCCCCAGCACCCCGCCGGATCGTCGAGCGTGAGCACGGCGGTCGCGAACGAGCTGTTGCTCATGCGGCCGATGTACCCGCCCGACGTCCGGAAGAACCGGAAGTTTAGATAGTTCCCCTCGGCGCGGATCGCGCGGTCGAACTCGTCGAACGCGGGCTCGAAGGCGTCCATGTTGCCCTCGGCCGTCGCCTCGATCACCTCGTTCTCGACCTTGGCCACGCGGTAGTGCTTCTTGCGCGAGACCTGGAACGCGACGTACAGCGACTGGGCGTCGGTGTACGCGTTCGCGGTCGCGAAGTCGGACGATCCGCCGCCGGGATCGGCGTACTGGATCGGCTGGACCCAGTACTTGCCGCCGCCCTCGCCGGACGGCTTGCGGTTGCGCTTGGTCATGAGACCGATCGCCTTGTTCTTTTGGAAGGCCATGTTGGCCACCGGCCCGGGAGCGTAGTGCTCCTTGAGCATCGGATTGAACGCTGAGGTATCCAGGGTCATCGCAGGTCATCCTTGTGATCGGGTTGGCCTGCTCGCGGTCGCCGACGAAGATCTAGTCGGCGTCCTCCGGACGCGGCTGGAACGCAGCGCGGAACCGCTGCTTCGTTGCGCGTCGGTGGGCCTCGTCGTTCCACTTGCCGTTCACCGGCGGGATTGCCGGTGGCTGCTGTGGGGCGGGCGGCGGCTGGGCCGTCTGCGGCGGGCGCGTGACCTGCGGACCTGATGGTCTCCCTGTGCGCTGCTGCTGTGGCGCGCCGGCGCCGGCTTGCGCCGGGCCTGCGAGCAGGTGCTTCCGCTTGTCGTAGTACGCGGAAGCCTGGTTCTTCAGAAAATCGTTGGCGCGCTTCGCGGCTTCTTGCCACGTTAGCTGCGTGCCGTCGCGCTTGAGCGCGGCCTCGACGACGTCGAACACGATGTCGCCGGGGGCGTCCTCGGACGCGAGCCACGGGAACGCCTCGGCGTGCTCCTTCTTGGCGAGCTCCTGGCCGAGGATCGCTTTCACGCGCGTCCGGTTGGCCTCGTCCTCGCGGGCCTTGATCTGGGCCTCGCGCGCCTCGGCGTCGCGAACCATGTCGGCCTTCATGATCTTGATCGACTTCGCGGTGCGGCGCGTGCTCGCGCGCTCGAGCGCCTCGCGCGGCACCTCGACGCCGAGCACCTTGCTCGACAGCTCGGCGACCACCGACGCGATCTCGTCCTTGAGATCGTCGTCGGTCTCGGCGATCGACCACTGCTTGATCACGTCGACGAGCGCGTCGGCGCCGCGCTCGAAGTACTTGTCGCGGAGCTTGCCGACGTCGCCGGTGCGCTCGCGCTCGACGATCTGCTGCTCGCGCTTGTCGAGGTCGGCGATCTTCGCCGTCCACTGCTGGCGGAGCTCGGCGACCTGCGGGTCCAGCGACGGCGCGGGCGGCACCACGGCTGCTGCTGCTCCTGTTTTCGCAGCAGCCTGGCCAGCCGCCGGCGCAGCAGCGCCAGCCTGACCTTGAGCACCAGCAGGCGCAGCCTCGGCCTCGTCCAGGCCGAAGGCGACGTCCTCATCGTCGTCGCCCTTCGAGGCCTTGATCTTCTGCGACGCGGCCGCGAACAGCTCGCGCGTGCGTTTGGAGATCGGGCGCGTCGCCGACGAGGCCTTGACGATCCGTGCCGCGAGCGTCGACTGCGCGTCGAACGCGTCCTCGCCGTCGTCGGAATCGTCGGGCGCGTCGCCGGTCGGAGACTCCGGCTCGCTGCCGCCGTCGATCGCGGCGACGTCGCCATCATCGTCCGCCTCTTGCGCTGGATCGGCCATTCGTCAGCTGACTCCTGGCGGCAACGGTGGCATGCCCGGCGGCGGAGCGCCAGCCCCGGGCGGACCTCCGGCTCCGGGTGGTCCAGGCGGACCGCCGCCGCCGAGCCCGGGCTGGAGCATGGCCGCGTTCGGCGCGGCGACGATGTTGTTCGCCTGGGCGCCCGGCAGCGACGGGGCCATGTCGCGGTCGGCGGCCTGAATCTCGGCCTTGGCCAGCTCGATCCAGTCCCGGTAGCGCTGCTTGACCTCTTCGGGCGCGTCCTGCGCCTCGGCCTCGTTTAACCAGCCCTTTGCCATGAGCACGCCGAGCGGCAGGTTCATGTACCGGTCGGGCTGGAGGTCCGCCATCGGAACGCGGAGCTTCGCGAGCCCGCTCATGACCCTGTCGAGCCGGTGCTTGGGGCCGAGCGTGATCCGGTTCGCGGCCTGGACGTCGGGCTCGTCGAACAGGTCGGCCTGGATCGACGGGTCCGGGATGAGCCCGTTCTTGCCGAGCTCAGCGACGCCCGACAGCCGGCCGGCGCGCGTGTCCGGAATGAAGTTGACGGGCTCGAGGTGCAGCGTGTAGCTGCCGCCGTCGATGTCGACGTCGTTCCACTTGTTGTTCATGATCCAGGGCGCGAGCTCGTCCTTGTCCTGGAGCGGGCCGTACGCGTCGAACTCGGCCTCGTCGTACTCGTCCGGGTTCTTGACCTCGTCGTGCATCTGCCGCGCTTCGTCGACCATGATCCGGCCGAGCTCGACGCGGGCCTGCTGCCGGCTGGCCTCGACGTGCGCGAACCGGTCGCTCTGCAGGTCGTCCATGTTGTCGATCGCGGCGCCGCTCGCGCCGGCGCCGAGCGTATTCTTGCTCTGCGCGGCCATCTGCGAGATGCCGGTGATCTGGTAGGCCTGCTCGATCAGGAGCTGCAGGATCCGGATCGCCTGCTCGCTGACGGGGTTCGGCGCGACGTAGTGCGGCTCCTGGCCGTCGAACTCGACGACGTGCGGGTGCCGCGCGCGCAGGTGGTGCTTGTTCACGTTCGCGCCGCGCTGGACGAAGATCGTCAGCTGGCTGGCCCACTTCAGTCCCTCGCGCGCGTCGCGCAGGATGTCGTTGATCTGCTCCTGGATGCCGGCGAGCTGGACGACGAGGCCCTCGCCGCGCCAGCCGCGGGTCGGCGCGGTCCACGACTGCTTCGCGATCGGGAACCTGGGCCGGCAGTACTCGCGCCGGTACACCGGCTCGAGCACGCCGCGGACCACGACCGCGCGCTGGCCGTCGTCGCCGCCCTCGCTCGGCAGGTGCCACGCCTCGGCGACCTCGACGAAGTCGTGCGTCAGCGTGGTCTGGTAGCTATAGTTGTACAACGACCACGGATCGGCGCGGTTATATGCCGGCGCTGCCCAGATCGCGTCGGCGCTCTCCGGGTACCGCCGGGCCATCACCTCGCGCGGCTCGGGCCGCAGGTGGACCATTTGCCGAGGGCCGCCGTGCTCGGCCTCGAACGGGTCGACGACGATCTCGTAGATCGGCAGGCGCCGGATCGCGAGGTCGCCGCAGTAGCGCTCGACCTTGTAGCAGCCGTCGCCGCGGATGCACATGTCGCGGACGATCAGCGGATCGATCGCGTCGACCGCGCCCGATCCGATCTGCGCGCGCAGGATCGGGCTCACCTCGAGCGCGAACTGCTTGTCCTCCCAGTCGGCGTCGCGCGCGCTGATCGCCGGCATCGGCCGGCGCTTGCAGAGCCGGCTCGTCGCGGTGTCGACCATCGACATGATCACGTTCAGGTTGAGCAACACGCCGGAGCGCAGGAGCAGGTACTGGCCGCCCTGCGCGGCGCGCGACATCCCGAGCGGCCGGCCGAGGTAGATCGCCTCGTGGACCAGGTCCATGATCGAGTACTGGTTCCAGAACGGGCGCAGCCGCTCGACCCACGACCAGATCGAGGCCTGGCAGTCGACGCCCGATCGCGTCCGCCACCACGCGACCGACGGGCCAGGACGATCGTCGTAGTCGTACGAGGCCTTGTCCTTGTCGGACTCGGTCAGCCGCCGGGCGTAGACCCGCTTGGCTCGTTTCTTGGCCACGCGGCTGGCAGACTAGCAGCGAGACGACAACGGACGCAACGCCCAATCGAAAGCGCTACTGCGACAGGCCCAGGTTCGCTGGTGTGAACGTGGCCGAATGCGCAGGTGCATTCAAATAGTGCACGCCACCCAGCTGTGGCTGAAGCAGGGCCTGCAGCTGATTGTGTTGAGCGACCGGCGCCACGTTACGCGCCTGCTGCTGCCGGTCGCTCACGCAAAAGGGCGGACGAGCACCTGCATGCGCGCTTGATCTACCTTCCCCGCATCGCCGGCGTTGTCGAGGACCGCGCGAATCGCGGCCGACTGGGCGTCCTTGGCAACAACGAACTTGGGACCGAACGCCAAGCGTTCGACCGCTGTCCCGTCCTCGAGCTCTTTCTTGGATGGCATTTCTAGGATCGCAACTTCGAATAACGGCATTGGCACCGTGCCTACCATACGATTCACTCGTCGTCGTCCTCGATCACAGCGTTCTCGTCCTCCTTCTCGACGAGCCCGGCGTCGCCCGCGAGCGGGCCGGCGAACTCGTTGTAGATCGTGCGCTTGGCCTCGCGCTCCGAGCGTACGACCGGCCCCTCGGACTCGGCCAGCCGGTAGTCGACCAGGTCGATCGACACGTCGCCGACCGTGATCCGCTGGACCGCGATCCGCTGCTTGCGCGCCCACAGCAGCAGGTCCTTGCTGCGCTCGTCGTCGGTCTTCCGTCTCGCTCCCATCAGTGCAGCCACTCCTCGTCGAGCTCGTCCATCCGGTCCTGCTCGAGCCGCTGCTCTTCTAGCACGGCCCGCTCCGGTGTCCCTGGCGGCGGCTCGACGACCGCGGGAACGTACCGGTGCTGCCAGCTGTGGCGGTGCGCGTACAGCGCAGCGTCGCACGCGTGGTTCGCCAGCGTCGGGTCCTCGACCATGCGGCCCGATCCGGACACCACGCTCGACCACTGTAGATCCTTCATCTCGTCGTACAGCGCGCCGCCGTCGCGGAGCTTGAGGTTGCCCGCGATCAGGTCTGCGTTCACCGTGTCGATCGCGACGTGCTTGTGCGCTTTTTCTGCCTCGACGATCGGCAGGCCGTAGCGGTCGACCCACTCCTTGCTCCAGCCGCGCACGGTGCCCTTCGCCGGCCCGCCGGCATCGGCGACCACGATGCCGATCGCGACGTGCTCGCGCACGGCTCTCACGGCCGCGACCTGCTCGTCGCTCGTGAGCCGGGTCTTCGTCCAGCTGCAGACCTCGTGCAGCTCGGGATGGTTCGGGTGCCAGGCCCACAGCGCGAACGCGAACGGGTCCGGGAAGTAGCCGATGTCGATGCCGAGCGCGAACATCGCCTCGGACTTCGGCCACGGCAGATCGTCGAGCGCGGTGGCCACGTCCGGGAAGCCGTCAGGGCGGAGCCGCGCGGGCGCGTAGAACAGTCCCTCGTGCTTCGCGCGGTGCACGGCGTAGACGTAGTTGGCGTCCTCGCGCACCCACTCGCCGAGCGCCTCGCGGCGCATGATCGGGCTGTCGATCGGCGCGACGTCCGGGCCGCCGAGCAGCCGCTGGAGGCCGAGCACGCCCTTGGCCCAGCGCCGTTCGCGATCGGGGCCGAAGAACGGGTTCTCGAGCAGCGTCCAGTGGTGCACGCTCCAGCCCGGGATCCGGCGCTCGATCTCGGGCCGCGTCACCTCCCAGAACAGGCCGGCCATCTGCCGGACCGGCGTGCCGACCAGGCGCAGCCGGCCGCCGTCGTCGAGCAGCGCCGGCATGAGCACCTCGCGGATCGCGGGCGCGATCTTGGGCGGGATCTTCTGCGCCTCGTCCCACCAGACCTCGTGGTACGCGAAGCCCAGCGCCTTGCGCAGCTCGGCCTCGTCGTCGGCGCCGCGCAGGAAGATCCAGCTGCCGTTCTCGAACCGGAGCTCGAGCTTCGCGCCGTTGGTATCGCACGGGATCTTGAGCCGCTCGACGAGCGAGGCCATGCCGTCGCTCTTGAGGCCCCACCAGGCGAGCCGCTCGGCCTCGCCGCGCGTGCTGTTCAGGTAGAGGCCGCGGAAGCCGGGCAGGGCGAGCGCGCGCCGGACGAAGTGCGCGGCGCCGCCGCGCGTGCCGCCGGCGCGACGGCCCTTGATCGCGGCCACCAGCTGCGACGGATCGTCGTAGAACGCGCGCTGCTCGGGGAACCAGTCCGAGGTCAGCCGGCCGACGAGATCATCGGGCCGGTCGCCCTTCCGCAACGGAATCCGGTGGTGCAGGATCCCGCGCACACGATCATCCGCCCTCGGGCAGCGGCGCGATCCGCTTGTTCAGCTCGGCGAGCGCGGCCTTGTACCTGTCCTGCGCGCGGCGCAGCACGAGCTCGGCATCGCGGAGCGCGCGCGTCGCGATCTGGTACTCGGCGTACGCCTCTTCCTCGTCGGGGCTCACTTCTTCGTGCCCTCGGGCTTCGCGCGCGCGATGAACGCGACGTTGTGGATCGGAATCCACCGCGTGGTGCCGTCCTGCACCGTCATCACGAGCCACGGACCCTCTTCGGCGAGCGTGATTCCCTTCTCGCCGTGCTTGTCGAACGTCCAGCTCTGGAGGCCGTGGAAGTCGCCGCCGACGGTAACCTCGGTTTCGAACTTCACGTACGTGATGCGGCCTTTCTCGGTCACGTCGGCTCCTTCTTCGGTCCGTAGATCCTGGCGTGCACAGTGACAAGGTAGCGCGAGACCCGGCCGTGCGGCGTCAGCTCCGCGCACGTCGAGCAGGTCGGCGTCGCGGCCACGAACGTCGTCGCCGGCAGGTCCAGGCACCAGCCGCACCGGGCCAGCGTCTTTCCGACGACGTCCGGCGGATTCAACACGATCTCGACCGGACGGATCGTGCGCGGTGGCCGCCTACTCGTCGACATGCTCGTCCGGATCCGACCAGCCCTCGCGCTCGGCGATCCGGATCTCTTCCTCAGCCTTGTACGTCGAGTCCGCGCGCGCGAGCGACTGCGGATCGATCGACAGCGGCGCGCCGGCGACGTCGTAGATCAGCGAGGCGCGCGGCATGCCCTCGACGATCGACACGATGTCGGCCTCGCGCAGCAGGAGCACGATCTTCTCGTCGCCCTCGTCGTCGAAGATCGGAACCGCGGCCGGCGCCTGGCGCGGGAACATGACCACGTCGCCGCGCTTGACCGCGAGCGGGACGACCTTGCCCCCGGCGTTGACGCGGCCGGCGCCGACCTCGAGCACGGTGCCGAACGCGACGCTCTTCTGGTTGGTGTATTTGTCCGGGATCCAGATCCCGGCCTTGGTCTTCTTGCGCTCGGCGAGCTCCTCGACGATCACGCGGTCAGCGAGCGGGATGTGGCGCATTTAGCTCCTCGAGGATCCTGTCGTTGAGGGCGATGAAGGCATCCAATTCTTCATCGGAAGCATCTGGCATGAGAACGAACGCGATCTTTCCGGGCCCGTCGATGATCCTGCCCGCCCATTTCGCGATCTCGAAATCACGTAACGGTCCTGCTGGGACTGCCAGGATCGACGCCATGGCCATTCCTGTCATGGAACCGTCGATCGAGTGAGCCGCTCGCTCGGTGGCGATGATCTGTAGCTCGCGAGAGAGCATGCGAGCGCACCGCATGGTCCATGTTCTGGTCGCGTCGACGTTCACTGAACGCCTCCGAGAAACGTTTCCACGGGCAGCTCCTTGCTCTGGTACTTCGTCAGCAGCGCGTCGGCGTCGGGGCCGCGCAGCACATGGTACAGCGGCTTGCTGGCGTCGGCGAACGCCGATCGCAGGAGCAGCGAGCCGATTCCGCCCCTGCGGTGCTTGTCACGAACGTACGCGTACAGAAGCAGCCGGGCCGCGGGCAGCGTGGCCGCCGCGATCCAGCCGACCAGCCGGTCCGGCTCCTCGGGATCGCACGCGCACAGGAGCCGGCAGGCAGGATCGTCGAGCAGCCGGTCCACGATCTCGTTGGCTTTGCTGCGCCGCCATCCGGCGTCGCGCAGCGAGAACGCCCAGGTCGCGGCCACGAACGCCTGATCGCGGCCGCGCGCGCCGCGGATCCGGACGCTGGGCTCGATCGCGCTCACAGCCACCGTTCGATCCGCCATCCGAGCCCGTAGTAGCGCACATGGTCGCCGTTCGCTAGTCGGAACAGCAGCTGCGAACGAGCGTCCCGCGCGGCGATCCGCGCGATCCGCAGCCGCTCGTTCTTCTCACGCGCTCGATCGAGCGGATCGAGCCGGCTCACGACACGCCCTCGCTGTCTTTCTTGGCCAGGTCGAGCGCGCGCGCCTCGACGTCGCGCACGAGCGCGAGCTTGCGCAGCTGCTCGCCGGTCATCCTCGCCAGCGCGCCAGCGACCAGGCCGCGGATCTCGTCGTCGATCGAGTCCTGGTCGATCGGCCCGAGCTTGCGCGCGACCAGCGCGAGCTGGGCCTGGAGCAGGCGCTCCTTGCGGCTGTCGGCTCGAAGGCGTGCCTCGCGCCGCTCGCAGAGCGCGAGCAGATCGACAGCGTCTCTCGGAAGCAGCTTGTTCTTGTGATCGCTCAGGTATCGGCGGCAACGGACTCGCGCCTCGTTCAGGACGTCGAGCGTCTCGCGCTCGCTCGTCGACAGCGAGTCGGCCAGCACAAGGTCGATCGGATCGAACGATTTCATGTCGTAACCCTCGACCGCGATCCCGACCACGACCACGACCACGACCTCGACCCTGACCACGACCACGACTCCGATCCCGACCGCGACCGCGACCACGACCGCGACCACGACCGCGACCGCGACCATGACCTCGACGACACGCACGACAGCGGCCACGACGACACGCACGACAGCGGCCACCAGCCGCCCTCGCAGGCGGCGTCCCAGGCCACGAGCAGCGCGTGCGGGTCAGGGTCGCCAAACAAGTCGTTCATCGTCGACGCGCCTTTCGCTTCCTGCGCCCTGATCTAGCACGCTCGCCGAACGCTTGCGGTTCTAGTATGGTCACGATCCACCGAGCGGCGAGCGCGATGCCGGCCGCGTCGATCGCGTGCTCGCGCAGCGCCGGCTTCATGGCGTCGAGCTGAGCCAGCGCTCCTGGCGAACAGGCACCACAGACGGTGCGCTCAAGCGTTTCGCGATCACTGCCGCTCGCCATGCCGATCGCCTTCTGCCACTGCTTGGGCGGCAGCTCGATCACCGAGATGCCGCGCGCGCGCGCGATCCCGCACGCGGCGCCCCAGCACAGAGACAGGCACGCCACCGGCGTGGCGCCGCGCGGCCACGACAGCGACTCCAGGGCGAGCCGATCGGGACCGTGCTCCGTAACGACCTCAAGGAGCTCCTGGGCCCGCGCCAGCGCGCGTTTCGCGAGCCCGGTGCTGTTGTGCCCCCCACGAAGCTTAGGAAGCGGCAGCGAGCTCAGGAAGACGATCCTGAGCGATGCCGTGTCGAGCACGGCGACGCCCATGGTAGCGATGCCTGGATCCAATCCGACTGTAATCATACAGATCTCGACCCCGACCGCGACCGCGACCCCGACCGCGACCGCGACTCCGACCGCGACCGCGACCACGCTCCCGACCGCGACCCCAACCACGACCGCGACCCCGACCACGACCGCGACCCCGACCCCGACCCCGACCCCGACCCCGACCTCGACCACGACCACGACCCCGACCACGATCCCGAACCCGACCTCGACCGCGACGACACGCACGGCAGCGGCCACCAGCCGCCCTCACAGGCGCTGTCCCATGACACGAGCAGGGCCGCGGGATCGAGATCGAAGAAGAGGTCAATGCATTGCGTCATGGATTTGGTACCACCAATCCTGATGAGTGTAGAATTACAGTCTGACTGTAAAAGTAGTAGGTATATGTAGTACGCCAAAATGGCAGTACCAACCTATGCTTGGGGTGCCGATCGACGAGTGTGGTATTTTCCAACGTACTGGTACCGGTACCAACCCCTATAATAAGGGGTGTTGGTACCGCCACCGGTACGGTCAGTACCTCGAAGTTGGTACCAGTTGGTACCAGTATGGTACCAATGGTATCAACAGCAGTATTTATAGTATTGATGCTCATATTACATGTAATCAGTACTGCTACCCAGACCGTGACCACGACCCAGACCTCGACCCCGACCACGACCTCGACCCCGACCACGACCCTGACCACGACCACGACCTCGACCCTGACCTCGACCCTGACCACGACCCTGACCACGACCCCGACCACGACCCCGACCACGACCCGGCCCCCGCCCACGCCCGCGCCCGCGATCGCGATCGCGACCACAGCGATACGTCGGGCAGCGGCCACCAGCCGCCCTCGCAGGCGGCGTCCCAGGCCACGAGCAGGGCCGCTGGGTCAGGGTCGGAGAGGAGCGAAAGGTCACTCGACGGCATCGGGCACGATCTCCCATCCGAGCTCCACGGCCCGGGTCCTGAGCGCCAGCGGCCAGTGCTGGCCGAACCGCTTGCCCTTGACGCGCACGATCGCGCCGGACCGTACCATGCGATCGACCACGGACAGCACGCTGCGCCGGTTACCGCCCACGCCGCCGGCAGCCGGATCGAAGATATCGTTCCGGCTCTTGGGCTCGTTCGCGAACGCGAGCAGCGCGTCGACGTGCGTCTCGATCCGCTCGAGCGCCTCGCTCCGGGACTCTTCCATGAGCGCGTCCTTCCTGCGCTCGCGCTCCTCGCGCACCTCGTCGCCGGTTCGGCTCGCCCCCAGGACCTCGAAGCGCCCGGTGCGCCCGTCGAACCGCAGGGGCCACACGCGGTCGCCCTCGGTCATGCGGCCCTTGCCGACGTGGAGCTCGACGTCGAGCGTCCCGTCGTCGCGGCGCTGGGGCGCGCCGAACGTCAGCGTCACGTACGCGTCGCGCTCGATCTGGCTGCTCTCGGCGCCGCTCGACGCGGTGTCCGCGCCCACCAGCTCACCGTCGCGCAGGAGCTTCTTGGTGCCGCGCGAGGTCTGAGACACCGCGATCGCGAACACGTCGAGCCGCTTGGCCAGCCGGCGAAACCCGCGCGACACCAGCGCCACGCGCGACCGCATGTCGCCGTCGCTCATGGCGAGATCCTGCAGGTAGTCGAGCGCGAGCACGCCCTGCCGGTCCGGGAACCGGCGGCGCATCTCGGCCACCGCGCGCTCGGCGTTGGCCAAGGTCGCCCGGTCACTGTCCACGATCGCGAACGCCTCCGGGCAGGACGCGAGCATCTCGGCATCGTCCAGCCGCCCGCGGAGCACATCCTCCCACGATCGCCTGGCCACGATGCCGATCCCGCGCGCCGCGGCCTCCTCGGCGTCTAGCTCGGTGGTCACGTACACGAACCAGAGGCCGCGCGACGCCGCGTGGAGCCCGGCCTGGATCACGAGCGACGACTTGCCCGATCCTTCCCAGCCGACCACGAACACGCACGAGCCCGCCCGGCCCCTGGCGAGGGCGTGGATGTCGTCGATCCCGATCTCGATCCACGGCAGCGCGGCCCGCGCTCGGATCAGCGGCACCGCGTCGCGCAGGAGCACGAGCGGCGACGACGGAACGGCGGGCTCGGCCGCGATCTCGTCGTCGATCGTTCGCGGCCCCTCGGCGTCGCGCAGAGCGAAGTCGTCGACGTCGCGCTCGGACGCGTCGTGGTCCTCGATCAGCGCTCGACGGCGAGCGGCCATGCGCACGAGCGACGCGGCCCAGCCCAGCACCGGCGCCTCGGCCGACGGGACGATCCGCGCGATCGGATCGAACCACGCCGCCGAGTCCGGGTTGCCGGTGTTCCGCACGATCTCGTCGCGCACGCTCGCGCGCGTGATCTCCTTGCCCTGGGCGCGCAAATTCGCCATCGCGGCGAACGTCAGGATCGCCTGGCCGTCGCCCAGGCAGTCGATCCCGAACTCGTCGGGCAGCGTCAGCATGGCGGTCGGTTGCTCGAGCAGGGCCGCGACGAACGCGCGCTCGAGCGGCGCATCGACCAGCCTGCCGTGACCGTTCGGATCGCTCATGAGCTAACCGAGCCCGACCCCGACCACGACCACGACCACGACCACGACCGCGACGCCGACCCCGACCACGACCACGACCACGACCGCGATGCCGACCGCGACCGCGACCGCGACCACGACCTCGACCTCAACCTCGACCGCGACTCTGACCGCGACCACGACCACACCGAAACGCCGGGCAGCGGCCACCAGCCGCCCTCGCAGGCGGCGTCCCAGGCCACGAGCAGGGATGCCGGTTCGAGATCAAAGAAAAGATCGATCATTCGTGCTCGCTCACTCGGAGCGCTCCGCGATCAGCGAGTCGATGTCCTCGACGGGGAACGGTTCCGGCATGACGGCCGGATTCCGCCCGACGGAGAACTCGCCGACCGGCCGCTTGACCTCGCTCGTGATCCCGCCGAGCTCGCGCGCACGGCCCAGGATCCGCTTCGCGAGCTGCCTGTCGCCGATCGACGCCGCGGCGCGCTCGATCGCGGCCTTGCTGGTCGAGATCTCGAGCGCGACGTCGGCCACGTCGTCCGCGCGCTCGCCGCAGACCTCGCGGATCGCGCGCGACGCGATCGCAGCGTCCACCTTCTCGTTGCCCTTGCGCTCGTAGCGGCCGAACGCGCGGCCGTCGCCGAGGTCGATCGGCCCGTTCTCGTCGACGTACCGCTCGGCGCGCTTCCGGGCGTCCTTGACGATGCCCTCGAGCGCCACGATCTGCTGGTACGCGATCCGCGCTTGGCCGGGCGTCATCTCGCGGCCGAGCTGACCGATCGTGCCGCCGTGCGCGATGATCCGGAGCAGCCCGGTCTTGCTCGGGCAGCTCTGCTTGGCCGGGCAGTACCGGCACCACGGTCCCTCCACAGTATCCGGCTCGATGCCGTCGCGGCGCTGCGCGATCGCGAACGCGACCTGGCCGTGCAGCCGCTCGAGCCGGTCCGCGAACGCCGCGAGCTCGAGCGCGTCGATCGCGTGCTCGTCGACACGGTTGCCCTGCGCCGTGTACACGATCCGGACCAGCGCCTCGTCGCGGCCGAAGGCCCGGCTGGCCGCGAGCGCGTAGCCCCACAGCTGGTGGTTGCGCGCGGCCGGGTCGACGTCGAGCGCGCCGGTCTTCCAATCGAGCACGACCGCGCGCTCCTTCTCGAGCCCGAGCGCGTCGACCGAGCCGGCGATCTCGAACGGGCCGAGCGGGCCGTACGCGCGGCCACGGCCGGCGCCGATGATCCGCGCGCGGCGGGTGGCCACGTCGTACGCGAGCTTGACCTCGCTGATCGGGTCAGGCGGCAGGAGCGCGCGCAGCTCGTCGGGCAGGTCGCCGAACCGCGCGAGCCGGTCGTGGTTCGCGTTTCCGGCAGCGGCGTCGGCGGAGTAGGTCTCATGCCTGGGGAGCGCGGCCGAGGCCGGGCACTCGAGCAGGCGAGGAAGCATGCTGAACGTGATCACGGAGCCCTCCGATCGCACAGCCGCCAGACCTTCGTGTCGCTCCAGTCGTGGAACTCGCGGCCCCATCCGTACCGGCGCTCGACGTGATCGATCTCGGACGCGACACGACCGAGCCGGCGCAGCTCGGCCAGCGCGCGCAGCACGTTCCGTTTCTTGACGCCGAGCTCGTCCGCAATGTTCTCGACGGACGCGAACCGCTGCTCGCGGAGTATCTCGATCACGTTTCCGATCAACGGCGTCCTGCCGTCGAGCCACAGGCACCGGTCGCACGCGCGCTCGCCGATCCTAGCCTCGTTTCCGCACTCGCACGTGCCGTGGATCTCGACGCCGCGCGAGCGCGCCGCGACCTTCACGTCGGTGCCGAACGCGCGGATCACGACGCCGCTCCGCTCAGGATCTCGGCCTTCCTGGTCTTGTACGCGCGCGTGGCCAGCTCGTGCTCGCGCGTGCCCTTCTCGGGCTTGGCCGGAGACGTCGCCGCGCGATCGAGCTCGGCCATGTCGTTCGCGCCCATGATGCCGCCCAGGTACTCCGCGAACCGCGCGTCTAGCTCGGACAGGAGCGAGCGCTCGACGACCTTGCCGTTCTCGACCGCCTCGACGACCACGCCGGTGGTGAGGCTGCCCTCTTCCCTGTCGACGGCGACGATCGCCGGAGCAACAGTGATCTCGGGCTGCGGGATCGGCGCTTCGCCGCTCGCGAGCCAGTCGGCGAGCTTCCGCGCGAGCTGCGCTCCGGGCTTGCTGATCACGTCGCCGACCGGCACGACGTCCGCGCGGCTCTTGGACACGATCAGGTCGTGGGCGAGGTTTAGATCGCCGACGATCGTGAACTCGTAGTCCAGGCCCTCGCGCTGCACCGGCGCCAGCCCGACCTTGCGCGGCGCCATCTTCCCGCGATCGTCGGGCTCGAGCACGTACTCCATCTTCGAGCGCAGCGTGACGATCAGGTGCGCCCTGCACGACAGCATCGCGTCGACGAGCCGGTTGTGCATCGGGGTCACGTCGCGCCACGCCGTGAACGTCGAGCCCGAGCCGGACCGCTTGGCGGCCTTGTCGACCTGCTCGAGCGCGCCGTCCTTGCCCATCCAGGCGTGCGACAGCGAGTCGATCACGACCACGTCGTAGCCGTCGGCGTCGGCATCGGCCAGCGCCTCGACGTAGTCGTGCGGGCTGTGCCGCTGGAGCTCCTGCACGTCGAACGCGAACCGGTCCGAGTACAGCGACGCCGACCCGCGCTCGGTGTCGATCACCGCGACGCGGCCGTTCGGCACGAGCGCGGTGGCGATCGACAGCGCCGAGTACGTCTTGCCCGATCCCGCCAGCCCGATCAGCGCGAGCCGGAGCTTCGCCTGCTTCTTGGTCGCCTTGACGAACGCCATTACACGTGCCTCGCGATCGTCGAGAACAGGTAATCGCTCGCGTCTTCGATCGAACGCGAGAACCAGACGCACCGGACGTAGACCGGCTTTCCCTTCGAGCGTTCCTTCGCGAGACGCCTGGCCTCGGCCGGTCCTCTGTCGGTCGTGATCATGATCTCCATCGTTCTCTCCTTGTTTTTCGTTCGTGCCCTGTCCGCGAGTCGAACGCGGACGCTGCCTGCCGAGGCAGGGCTAGAGGATCCGGCGACCGGCGGATGCGGGCGCTACGGGTAACGGGAGGACATGGGAGGCCTCGCTGCGGTCCGTGCCGGATCCAAGGATCATCGTCGCTTCAACCTCTCCTGCTGCCGGAGCAACGCGGACACCAGCGCGCCATCGAGCTCACGCTGACGCTGCAGCCACTTCCAGTGGCCAGATCGTTCCATGCGCCTGCCGCTCCAGATACCGAACAGCGTGCACACGAAGCCGTAGGCGAACACGAACACCGTCAGCATCAGAACGGCACCGGATCATTGTCCTCTTTGGCGGCCTCGGCCAGCCACTCGTCCACGTCCTTGATCGTGGCCGGGGTCGGCGCGCCGAGCTCCATGCGCTTGCGACCGAACGCGCGCACCGCCGACCACTCGGACGTCTTGCCGCTGTCCGGGTACGTGTGCGACGCGATCTCGATCTCGGCGTCGACGATCTTCGGGTCGGTCATGCAGTCGGCGACCACGGTCGCGATCGTCTTGCCCTTCCAGCCGAGCGCCCTGAGGTCGCGCAGCGTCCACTTGATCTGCTTCTCGGTGAACGTACCCTGGTAGGTCGCGGTCGAGTCCTTGTCGGGGCCTTCGACGACGATCACCTTGGCATTGACCTCCGGCCGGTTGTTCTTGTTGGGGTTCGTCCCCATGCTCAGCTCGAGCAGGCGGACCTTGTAGTTGCCCTGGATGAGTCGTTGCACTGCCACGGTTCACTTTCCTTTCGTTGTGCCCTGTCCGATGAAACGCCACGCGCGACAGAACGCGAACCACCATTCTCGCACGGCGCAGCGAGGCTCGCCGCATCCGCAGAGGCCGCGCCCATCGCACCGAGGCACGATCTTACCTGTCCTTCTTCGATTTCGAAGCGGGCAGCGGCGTCGCGTCCGTGCCGAGCATGCACACGACCTGTCCGGGAACGTGGTTCCCGCTGCCGGTCTTCTTGCCGCTCGCCCAGTCGTGGAACGCGCCGATGTCCTCGTACTCGACCTCGGCGTCGTCGCCGAGCTGCACGTGGGTCGGGTTCTGCGCGGTCACGGTCCCGTGCCACGCGTAGCGCTGGGTCATCAGAAGGTACTTCTTGCCGATCTGCAGTAGCATTGGTCCTGTCCTGTTCTTGGTTGTGGTTTTTTTGATCACCAGTCCGCCGGGAGCTTGCGAACGCGCTCAGGGTGCCAGAGCCAGCGGCCGCTCTCGCCGCGGATCGCGACCTCGATCCACCCGTCGAGCGTCGTCGAGGTGACGAAGCCGGCGCGGAACGTGTTCTCGCCGGTCTCCACGAGCACGCGGTCGAATCGTTGGAACGACACGCCGCGACCGGTCTCGACGCGCTTGCGGACCACGCCGTTGCGCTGGTCCCAGTAGCAGGCCGCGCCGATCGAGTGCCAGCGGTGCTCGAAGGCCAGCCAGCGTTCCATGTCCAGCCAGTGCAGGCTGGGTCGCTTGTCGACCGGTGCCTTGCCGGCGACCGGGATCACAGCGCCACCCCGCAGCTCGGGATCCCGCGCACGACGCGCGCGCCGTCGAGCGAGATCGGCGGCGTGCTTCGCCGGGCACCTGGTCCGCAGCACCAGATCGATCGGGTCGATCGCTGGCATGCTACTTGCCTCCCAGCGCCAGCCACGCTCGGTATGAGGCCGACAGCG
>Ga0335080_10000386_pt1 | contig 39960 bp, 36 predicted proteins | sample Lox_Sample_34_FD_206720 | JGI IMG/M metagenome (GOLD analysis project Ga0335080, IMG submission 206720) | Soil microbial communities from Loxahatchee National Wildlife Refuge, Florida, United States - Lox_Sample_3.4 | ecosystem: Environmental > Terrestrial > Soil > Wetlands | place: USA... | reverse complement strand
AGATCGACGGCGCGATTCCGATTCCCGCCACCCTGTCGATCGAGCTCGGCAAGAAGATCAGCGCCCAGAACACGGCGATCAAGTATCGCTTCGTCTCGGATTTTCCCTTCAAGGGCCGGGAACCCCATCCCTTGGATGCGTTCGAGATCGGAGCCTTAGCCAGCCTCCGCCAGAACCCCAAACAGCAGATCGTCGATGTGGCCGGCACCATCTTCGATCGGAGCGTCCGGATGGTAAGCCCGGTCATCATGGGCGAGGCCTGCGTCGCCTGCCACAACACCCATCCCGACAGTCCGAAGAAGGACTGGAAGGTGGGCGACGTCCGCGGCATCCAGGAGATCACCATCCAGCAGCCGATCGCCGCGAACATCTTCGCCTTCAAGTACCTCTTGGCTTATTTCGTGATCGCAGCCTTGAGCGGCGTCTCGTTCGTCATGATGCAGCGCCGTCAGGGGCGGCTCATCTCCGACATGAACCAGGACCTGACCGTCGCCAACGAGTACCTCGCCTCCGTCTCGATGAAGATCGCGCGCTATCTGCCGCCGCAAATCTACACCAGCATCTTCTCAGGCGAGCGCGACGTCACCATCACCACGGAACGGAAGAAGCTGACGATCTTCTTCTCCGACATCATGGACTTCACCGGCACGACGGAGCGCATGCAGCCGGAGGAGCTGACCAACCTCCTCAACGAATACCTGACGGAGATGTCGCAGATCGCGACGTTGCACGGCGGCACCATCGATAAGTTCATCGGCGATGCCATGCTGGTCTTCTTCGGCGATCCCAAGACCGAGGGTGTGGCGGCCGATGCCCGCGCCTGCCTGCTCATGGCGGTCGACATGCAGCGGCGGCTGGAGGAGCTCAACGCGACCTGGCGCCGACGCGGCATCGAGAACCCGTTCCGCGCCCGGATGGGCATCAACACCGGCTATTGCAACGTCGGTAACTTCGGCAGCATCGACCGGATGGATTACACCATCATCGGCGCCGAGGCGAACCTCGCCGCCCGGCTGCAGGCGATCGCCGAGCCCAACGGCATCGTGCTGAGCTACGAGACCTACAGCCATGTGCAGGACCTTGTGCACGCCAACCCGCTGCCCGCGATCGCCATGAAGGGGATCAGCAGACCGGTGGTGCCCTATGCGGTCGACGGATTGCTGATCGATCTGCCGCAGCGCTCGCGCGTCATCAGCAAGCACGAGAGTGGCATCGACCTCTTCGTCGACCTCGACATCATCGATCGCGAAGCGGCGACCCACACGGTCCGGCTGCTGATGGATGCGATCGAGGCGCTGGACGCGCGGCGCCCGGCCACCGGGGAGCAGAAGTAGGAGCTAGAATTCTCGCGCTAAGGTTGTCCCGCGAGCTGATTTGGGCTATACTCTCTCTTGCCACCCCCGACCGGACCTTTACGAATCACGAAAATCGGCTTGGCCCTGCCGATGGCATTTCATCGTTCTTTCTCAGAAGCTTAGAGCGCCCCGACAAGCTCTTAAGAGGGCCGCGGTCGTAAGAGGAGAGGCTGACCGTCGCGCTTTCGCTAGAGGCGCCCGGCCTCGATGATGCGCTTCAAGAAGCTGCGGGTGCGCTCGTGCTGCGGGTCGCCGAAGATCTGCTCCGGGGGACCCTCCTCGTGGACGATGCCGCCGTGGAGGAAGCAGACTTTGGAGGCGACCTCCCGTGCGAAGCCCATCTCGTGGGTGGCGAGCAGCATCGTCATGCCTTCGCGGGCGAGATCGCGGACGATGTTGAGCACCTCGGAGACCAGCTCCGGATCGAGCGCCGAGGTGATCTCGTCAAGGAGCAGCACCAGCGGGTCCATGGCGAGGGCGCGGACGATCGCCACGCGCTGCTGCTGGCCGCCGGAGAGGCGGTCGGGATATTCCTTGGCCTTCTGCTCGAGGCCGATGCGCTTCAGCAGCGTCATCGCCCGCTGCTCGGCTTCCTCGCGGCCCATGCCGAGGACACGGACCGGCGCCAGCACGACGTTCTCCAGCACCGTCATGTGCGGGAACAGGTTGAAGCTCTGGAACACGATGCCGACATCGCGGCGGAGCGCGTTGAGATCGACGCCGGGACCGGTGACGCGGTCGCCGTGCAGCCTGATCTCGCCGCCCTCGATGGTTTCGAGGCCGTTGATGCAGCGGAGCAGGGTGGACTTGCCGCAGCCGGAGGGGCCGATCAGGCAGACGACCTGGTGCTGCTCGACCTGCATGTTGAGGCCCTTCAGGACCTCCATATCGCCGTAGCGCTTGGTGACGGCGTTGACCTCGATCAGCGGCATCGCGTTACCCGCCGGCGCGCATGCGGCGCTGGTCGCGCTCGATCAGGCGGTCGACCAGGCGGGTCTGCGGGATCGTGATCAGGACGAACAGGAAGGCGACGGTCATCACCGAGGAGAGGTTGAAGTGGTTGCTGGCGATGATCTTCGCCTGGTTGAAGGAATCGATGGTGCCGATCACGCTGACCAGCGCCGTATCCTTCTGCAGGCTGATGAAGTCGTTGAGCAACGGCGGAATGATGCGACGCACCGCCTGCGGCACCACCACGAAGCGCAGGGTCTGGCCGAAGCCGAGGCCGAGCGAGCGCGCCGCCGCGGTCTGGCTCCAATGGATGCTTTCGATGCCGGCGCGATAGACCTCGGCGACATAGGCGCCGTAGGTCAGCGTCAAGGCGAGGATCGCGTAGGATTCCGGCGGAAAGTCCTTGATGACCGGAAGGCCGGTCAGCGGCAGGCCGAAGCCGACCAGGTAAATACTGATGATGACCGGCAGGCCGCGGAAGATATCGGTGTAGGCGGTGGCGATCATGCGGATCGGACGGCCCGCCTCGCCGGGGATCAACCGCGCGACGGCGACGACCAGCCCCCAGATCAGGACCAGGATCTCCGCCACGCAGAAGATGTAGATGTTGGTCCAGAAGGCGCTGAGGACCAGCCCCTTGGTGCTCCAGATCAGCGAGACGCTGAAGAACGTGAAGCCGACCGCGACCTTGTTGGCGATGACGAAGAGGCCGATCGCCAGCATCAGGATCACGGCGGCGCCATAGCCGAAGGTGCGGAAGGCGAAGTCGCGTGCGGCGGCGCTCCGGACGCGCGCCTCGACGATGTTCCCGGCGGTGATCGCCTCGCGGGCGCGGTGGGCGGCGCTCCAAGCGCGCACGGCCGGCAGGAACAGGAGGAGCGGGAGCGCGCTGGCGATCCAGAGCAACACGGCGACGATCGGCCAAGAGGCGCCGGAGCCGGTGATGGCGTCCCGGATGGCCTCCGCCGTCCAGTAGGCGGAGAGGGTGATGCCGAGGGCAACAGCCAGCGCAACCAGCGCCCAGTCGGAGCCGGGCCGCGGCGGGACCGGCGTTCGCCAAAGCTCGCCGCGCTCGGAGCGCTGATGGATGAGGGTCTCGGTCATCGGTCGAAGGAGGATGCGTTGGGCAAAACGGAAACGAGGCCCTCCCGCGCGATCCGGCGAGAGAGGGCCTCGTTGGTCATGCCGCGATCAGGGCTTGAAGTAGGGGACCTGGGTCGGATCGGAGCCCCAGGCGGCGGCGAGATACTTCGCCGCCAAGGTCTTCAAGGTGCCGTCGTCCTCGAGCGCCTTGATGATCTTGTTGATCGCGTCCTCGTTCGCCGAGCCCTTCGGATAAAGCGCGCCGTAGGTCTCGCCGGTGTTGTACTGGCCGACCACGGCGAACTGGCCGTTCGACTGCCCGGCCTGGGCGAGCACGATCGAGGTGTCGGTCATCGCGACGTCGACCTGGCCCGCCTGCAGCGCCGTGAACATCGACGGCGTGTCCGGGAAGACCTTGGCCGGCGTCTCCGGCTTCAACGTGTTGGCGACGAAGTCGGCGCCAGTGGTCGCCTGCTGCACGCCGATCTTCGCCTTCTTGATCGAGGTTTCGTCGATCGAGGCGCCCTTCTTGGCGAGCACGCCGATGTCGGAGGAGAAGTAGGGGATCGAGAAGTCGACCACCTTCTTGCGCTCGTCGGTGATCGAGATCTGCGAGAGCGCGAGGTCGAAGTCCTTGGTCTGGCCGGCGACCAGAGCGTCCCAGGCGACGTTCACGACCTTCAGGTTGTCGAGACCCGCCCGGTGCGCGATGTTGGCGGCGAAGCAATACTCGTAGCCGTCCTTGATGCTGTCGGGCGTGTCGCCGTTGTACCAGCCGGGACCGGGAAGATTGGTCTCGACCGTCAACTGGCCCGCCACCGCCGGCGTGATCGGAGTCTCGCCCTTCTTGCCGGTGAGATCGCAGTTGCCGATCTTGTCGCCGCTTGCCGCCGCCGGGGCGTTGGCCGCAGGCTGGGTGGTCGCCGGCTGGGCCGGCTGACTGGCGGCCGGTTGCTGATTCTGCGCCGCCTGGTCTTCCTTCTTCTCACCGCAGCCGGCAACCGCCAGCAAGGTGAGCAGCCCCACGGCCGCCATACGGATCTTCATCGATTCCCTCCTGTCATCGTCTTCATGGAATATTCTGCCTGGCGCGCGATCGCCGCGCGACTCGCTGTTCCCTCGGCATTGCGGCAGATATTCGTCCCCAACACACGCTTGCCGAGAGCCGCATCCGACGCGGTCCGAGCCCGTTCCAAGCGGACGCGGGCGCCCATCCCGACCGAACGCCGGCCCGGCATCCGACCAAGCCGGGCCTGGAGTGTCAAGGGCGTATTGCTTGCGAGAAAGCCACGGCGGACGCGTGCCGCCCTCCGAATCGAAGCCGTGGCGGGCTTATTTCTTGTGCAGGTCGATCCCGTTGAGACCGGCCAGGAAGTCGACCATGCGCGGCACGAAACGCTGCGCATAGCCCATGTTCTCGGCGAGGATGAAGCTCTGATGCACCGCTTCCGCCACGAAGGAGGTGGCCGAGATCTGCTCCGTCATATTGGTGTAGTAGCGGAGGTCCTTGCGCGCCGTCGCGATGGCGAACTTGAGCGCGGTATCGTCGTTCTGCAGCGGCACCTTCATCAGGCGCTGGAACATCACGGAATTGGCGCCGCCGGCGGCGACGATGTCGAACAGCGACTGCAGGTTGACGCCGGCCTTGGCGGCGGCGGTGACCGCCTCGGAGACGACGGCGGCGGTCCCGAGCGCCACGAAATTGTTGATCAGCTTCAGCCGATGTCCGGCGCTGACTCCGCCCGCATGGATGATGGTGTCGGCAAAGCATTCGAGAATGGGGCGCAGTTCCTTGAGGGTCGCATCGTCGCCGCCGGTCATGAGGCCGAGCTTGCCGGCTTCCGCTTCGACCGGAGTGCGGGTCATCGGTGTGTCGGCGAAACGGCCGCCCTTCTTCTGAACCTCGTCGGCGACCTTCAGCGTGGAGCTCGGCTCCGCGGTGCTGCAATCGGCGACGATCAGGCCTTTGTGGACGCCTTCCAGCAGCCCGTCCTTGCGATAGACCACATCCTCGACCTGGGGCGAACCGGTGACGCAGAGGAAGACGATGTCGCTCTCGGCGGCGATCTCCCGCGGCGTCTTGCCCTCGGTCGCACCGAGCTTCAGCAGCTTCTCGACCGGCTCACGGTTCTTGTGCGCCAGCAGCTTCAGCGCGTGGCCCTTGGTCACCAGATTCTTGCCGATGCCATAGCCCATGAGGCCGACGCCGATCAGCCCGATGCGCTTCTTCTCCGCCATCTCCGTCTCCATCCGAATTGTCATACATTCCGCAGGACGCTGCGGGCGAGACTATACGCTGCCACCGGGGTTGTCAGCGCCGCTCGTACGCGGCGGGTGGGCGGATCAGTTCGGCTGGTAGGGAACGCTGCCGAGCACCAGGGCGGTGATGCCGCGCAGCGTCAGATCCTCGTTCCAGGGATAGGGGCGGATATGGGTATTGGCGAGCAGCGTCTCCACGAGCCCGTCCCGGAGGCTGCCGCGCATGCTGGGTTCCAAATATTCGTAGGCGCGGACGCCGCTGCCGGAGACGAGGATCAGGCTGGGGCTGATCAGAGCGATGAGGTTGGTGAGGCCGAAGCCGAGCGCGCGACCCGCCTGCTCGAAAAGGCCGAGCGCCACCGGATCGCCCCGCGAGGCGAGGTCGCAGAGCACCTGCATCTGCTCCTCCGAGGGATGCAGGGCGTCGGTGTTCGGCAGGTCCAGCATGGCGCGGGCGTCGCGATAGAGCGCATAGTCGCCGACGAAGCTCTCGATGCAGCCGCGCCGGCCGCAATGGCAGAACGGGCCGTCCATCTGGTACTTGGTGTGGCCGAACTCGGCGGCGGCGCCGGTGCGTCCGTCATAGACCTTGCCGCCGACGATGAGGCCCATGCCGACGCCGGTGCCGAGCATCAGCACTGCCATGTTGTCGACCGACTGGAACTCGGGCCGGTTGCGCAGCGCGAGGGCGATGCAGTTGGCGTCGTTGGCGGCATAGACCGGAAGGCCGAACCGCTCGACCAGCGGCCGCACGATGTCCACGTCGCGGACGCTCAGGGCGGGGCTCCACGCGATCATGTCGGAGTCACGCACCAGGCCCTGGATGGCGAGGCCGATGCCGAGGCAGGGGCCATAGCCGGGCGCCATCTTGTCGCGGCAGCGCGCGATCGCCTCGCCCAGGACCTCGACCAGCCCTTCGGCGCTGAGGCTGCGGGTGTCGACCGCGCGGGTCTCGGTGAGCGCCGTGCCGCCGGTGAAGTCGCCGAGCGCCACCTGGACCTCGTTGATCGACAGCTTGACCGCGACGACATGGGCGGTCTGCGGCACGAGCTCGATCGTGACCTTCGGCCGGCCGCGGCCGCGCCCGGATTCCGAAGGATCGCGCTCCAGCACCTCGCGCATCGCGCCGGCGCGCACCAACTCGCCGGTGACGCCGGAAACGGTCGCCGGGCTCATCTCGACGATGGCGCTGAGGTCGACGCGGGCCTGGGGCCCGTGGACCCGCAGTGCATTCAGGATGCGGTCCCGGGTCGGCGAGCCGGCATATTCGGGTGAGATTCGATTCATCGGTGCAATTGCTTGGCGGCGGAGGAGCTTTTGTTCAGCTTCGAAACAAATGAAAGACCTTCTGATGTCTGTCAATGCCGAACATCTTCCCGCCGCATGATTTGGATCAGCGATTTTCCCCTGGTAAGCGAGCATGTTGCGACGCGAAAGCGGCGGGCCATTCGCCAAGGGAAAGCGTTCGATTTGCCGGTGCGGTTGAAATTCGCTTGACGCTTCGCCGTGTTCCACAGCAAATTAAGTTCAATGCTCGAAGATAATAACGGGCTGTGAATGAACCGTCAGGCCGTAACCGTGGGCGGTTAGCGTGGTCCGGCGAGCAGGCATCATCCAAGGGAGGGAATGACATGAAGCGTTATTTGCGGTGGGCCGTGCCGGCTGTGGCACTGGCCGCGACCATCGTCGGCTCGGCGATCAGCTCGGCCAAAGCCGACGATCTGGTGGTCGGCGTATCCTGGTCCAATTTCCAGGAAGAGCGCTGGAAGACTGACGAGGCGGCGATCAAGGCCGCGCTCGCGAAAGCCGGTGCGAAGTACATCAGCGCCGACGCCCAGAGCGATCCGACCAAGCAGTTGAACGACGTCCAGAGCCTGATCGCCGGCGGTGCCAAGGCGCTGATCGTGCTGGCGCAGGACGCGAAGGCGATCGAGCCCGCGATCACCGCGGCCCTGAACGAGGGCATCCCCGTGATCGGTTACGACCGCCTGATCGAGAATCCGGGCGCCTATTACCTGACCTTCGACAACAAGGAGGTCGGCAAGCTGCAGGCCCAGTACGTCTTCCAGGTGCAGCCCAAGGGCAACTACGTGTTCATCAAGGGTGCGTCGACCGACCCCAATGCGGACTTCCTGCATGAGGGCCAGCTCGAAGTGCTGAAGCCCGCGATCGACAAGGGCGACATCAAGGTCGTCGGCGAGCAGTACACCGACGGCTGGAAGCCCGAGAACGCGCAGAAGAACATGGAGCAGATCCTGACCGCCAACGACAACAAGGTCGATGCGGTGGTCGCTTCCAATGACGGCACCGCCGGCGGCGTGGTCGCGGCGCTGACCGCCCAGGGCCTAGCCGGCATTCCCGTCTCCGGCCAGGACGGCGACCATGCGGCGCTGAACCGCGTCGCGCTCGGCACCCAGACCGTGTCGGTCTGGAAGGACGCGCGTGAGCTCGGCAAGGCCGCCGGCGAAATCGCCGTGCAGCTCGCCAAGGGCACGAAGCTTGCCGACATTCCGGGCACCGTCCAGTTCAAGAGCCCGGGTGGCAACATGATGTACACGACCTTCCTGAAGCCCCAGCCGATCACCAAGGACAACCTCAACGTGGTGATCGACGCCGGCTGGGTGAAGAAGGACGAGGTCTGCCAGGGTGTGCCGGCCGGCAAGGTCGCCGTCTGCAAGTAACCCTAGGCTGACGCGGTCGTCTCTCCAGCCCAACCCTCCCCGACGCGGTCGGGGAGGGCGGGGTTGGAGCATGACTTTCCAGCACCTGCTACACTAACATGGACGCGGGACACCGCGTCTTCTGGGGATCGATTTTTCGACCATGAACCCGATACGCCGCCTGTTCGCGCGCCTCGAGATCGACGAGCGGCTGCTCGGGATGATCGCCAGCCTGATCGTGATCTGGGTCGGCTTCCACATCGCCTCGGACGGCAAGTTCATCACGCCGCGCAACCTCTACAATCTCGGCAACCAGACGGCTTCGGTCGCCGTGATGGCGATCGGCATGGTGCTGGTGATCATCATCCGGCAGATCGATCTTTCGGTCGGCTCGATGCTCGGCGTGATCGCCATGGTGATGGGCGTGATCCAGGCGTTCTGGCTGCCGCCGCTGGTCGGCTTCAGCAATCCGACGATCTGGATCATCACGGTCGCGGCCGGCATCCTGCTCGGTGCCATGCTCGGCGCCCTCAACGGCTATATCATCGGCTATCTTGGTGTGCCGTCCTTCGTCGTGACTTTGGGCGGCCTCCTCATCTGGCGCGGCTGTGCCTGGTGGGTGACCTATGGACAGACCGTCGCCCCGCTCGACCAGACCTTCATGCTGCTGGGCGGCGGCGTCTACGGCACCTTGCGTGAGACCGGGAGCTGGGTCGCCGCCGCCATCGCCGTCGTGATCGTGGCGATCGCCGCGCAGCGGCAGCGGCGCCAGCGTATCCGCTTCGGCTTTCCGGTGCGTCCCATCTGGGCCGAGGCGTTGGTGGTGGGCGGCACCTGCCTCTTCGTGCTCGCCTTCGCGGCGACGATGAACGCCTACGAGATGCCGGAAGTGGCGGCGCGACGGCTGGCGGAATCCAACGGCTGGCCGATCCCGGACGGCGGGTTGCACCTCTCGGAAGGCATCGCCATCCCCGTGCTGATCGTGCTGGTGCTGGCGGTCGCAGTCTCGACCCTGCTGAACAACATGCGCTTCGGGCGCTACGTCTTCGCCATGGGCGGCAATCCGGAAGCGGCGAACCTGGCGGGCATCGACATCCGCCGCATGACCTTCTGGGTGTTCGTGCTGATGGGTGCGCTCTGCGGCATCGCGGCGGTGATCGGCTCGGCGCGCCTGCAATCGGCCGGCAACTCGATCGGCACCAATGACGAGCTGAAGACCATCGCGGCCGTGGTGATCGGCGGGGCCTCGCTTGCGGGCGGTTCCGGCACGATCTCCGGGGCGATCGTCGGGGCAATCGTGATCCAGAGCCTGCAGAGCGGCATGTCGCTGCTCGGCTTCGACGCCTCGCTGCAGAACATCGTCACGGGCCTCGTGCTGGTGCTGGCGGTCTATATCGACCAGCTCTATCAGCGCCGGCGCAGCGTCTGACAAGGAGGGCAGGAACATGGCAGACGGCGCACAGTCCACCCCCCCTTTGGTCGAGATGCGGCATATATCCGTGAGCTTCGGAGGCGTGCGTGCGGTCGACGATTGCACGATCGACCTCTATCCCGGCGAGGTGGTCGGGCTGGTCGGCCACAACGCCGCCGGCAAATCGACCCTGATCAAGGTCCTGTCCGGTGCCTATCATGCGGATGCCGGCGAAATCTGGATCAACGGCAAGCCGGCGCCGATCCACAACGCGCGCGACGCGCGGAACTACAACATCGAGACCATCTATCAGACCCTGGCACTGGCCGACAATCTGGACGCCTGCGCTAACATGTTCCTTGGGCGCGAAATCGTGCAGCGGGGCGGGCTGCTGGATGAGGCGGCGATGGAGGACGCCACCCGCAAGGTGATGAAGCGTCTCAATCCAAACTTCGTGAAGTTCCATGCGCCGGTTTCGGTGCTCTCCGGCGGACAGCGGCAGTCGGTGGCGATTGCGCGCGCGGTACATTTCAACGCGCGTATCTTGATCATGGACGAGCCCACCGCGGCTTTGGGCGTGCAGGAAGCGCGCGGCGTGCACGAGCTCATCCGCCAACTCCGCAAGGAAGGTCTCGGGATCTTCCTGATCAGTCACGACCTGCACGATGTGTTCGACCTCTCCGACCGCATCAGCGTCATGAAGAACGGCAAGATGGTGGGCACGGTGCGGACCCAGGACGTCACCAAGGACGACGTCCTCGGCATGATCATCCTCGGCAAGATGCCGGCGATTCCCACCGCGGCCGCGCACTGACCGCGAAAATTCTTATTGGGTCGTCAGACGCGGATGCGACGCGAATCATTACGAATGCTTTAAGGCAAATGGGTTGTGGGGTGATATTGACGCACGGGGTGCATTCCACGGCGGCACGCTGGTAATGCATTGTTAAAGAGTGGGACGTAGGATGAACTTCTCAACATCGAGGTTCGGAAGCCGCGTCCCGCCCGTGTTCCCCTCATCGGCTGGACGTGTTTGGGGCAGGGTCCCCAGAGCGCTGGCCCATCCGGCGCTCGGCACCGCCGGTCACATCGCAGCCCCTCCCCAGGGCGAAGATCGCGGCCGGCGGGCCCTTTTTTTCAGCAGCACCTCCATTGCAGCGCACTTTGCGCCTCCGTTGCGATCGCTTTCTGACGCCTCTTCCAGCAAATTGACTTGCGTACCTCAAGTCCTCTCCGCACAGTATCAATATGATTGAGCGGCCGATCCGCATGACCTTGTCGGATGTTGCGCGCGAGGCGGGCGTCAGCCTCGCTACCGTCGATCGGGTCATCAATCGGCGTCCCGGTGTCAGTTCCCGCTCTGTGGTCCTGGTCGAGCAGACGCTGGAGAAGCTCGGCTATACCCCCGATCCCTTCGCCGTCCGGCTGGCGCGGCGCTCGCAGCAGCGCTTCTGCTTCATTCTGCCCGCCGGCAACAACACCTTTATGCGGATGCTCGCCGACCAGGTCGAGCAGGCGCGGAGCTGGCTCGCGGGTGAGCGCGCCGTCGCCGACGTAATCTGGACCGATGTGTTCGACCCGGCTGCGCTGGCGCGGACGCTCGACGGCATTGATGACAGCTACGAGGGCGTCGCCGTTGTGGCGCTGGACCATCCGATGGTGCGCCAAGCGATCGACGACCTGGATGCGCGCGGCGTTTCCGTCGTCACCCTGGTCTCCGACGTGCCGGGCTCGCGCCGTGCGCATTTCGTCGGGATCGACAATTCGGCGGCGGGCCGCACCGCGGCCACCTTGCTTGGCCGCTTCGCCGGCGGACGCGCTGGACCGGTGGCGATCCTCGCCGGCAGCCTCTCGCTCCGGGATCACGCCGAGCGCATCTGTGGCTTCCAGCAAGTGCTGGCCTCGGAATATCCGGCGCTGGAGATTCTGCCGGTGCGCGAGGGCCGGGACGAAGCGGAGCGCTGCCGTGGCGTCGTCGAAACGCTTCTGGCGGCGCATGGCCGGCTGGTCGGCGTCTACAATGCCGGCGCCGGAAATCGCGGCATCGCCGAGGCGCTGGAAGGCGCGGGGCTCGCCAAGGATGTCATCTTCGTCGGGCACGAGCTGACGCCACATTCGCGCCGCTTCCTCATGCGCGGCACGATGGACGCCGTCATCAACCAGGATGCCGGCCACGAAGCGCGGTCCGCGGCTCGGGTGCTGATGGCGGGCGGCTTGAAACAGCCGATCATTGCCGATCAGGAGCGCATCCGGATCGACATCTTTGTCAGGGACAATCTGCCTTAACGGCCTACGCCGCAGCGGTCGCGGCATCGCCAAGAACAAGACCGCACGGGAGGAGCGTTTGTTCATCGGCATCGACCTCGGCACGTCGTCGGTCAAGAGCATCTTGATCGATGCCGACGACAGGGTAATCGCGAGCGCCAGCGCTCCGCTGGAAGTGTCGCGCCCGCATCCCACCTGGTCCGAGCAGAACCCCGAGGATTGGGTGCAGGGGACGCTGTCGACATTGGACCGCCTTCGCGACCAGGCGCCGAAGGAGATGGCGGCGGTGCGGGGGATCGGCCTTTCCGGACAGCAGCACGGCGCTACGTTGCTCGATGCTGCCGGCAAGGTGCTGCGCCCGTGCATGCTCTGGAACGACGGGCGCTCCGAGGCGGAATGCAAGGAGATCGAGGCGCAGTTCGAAGAGATATCGCGCCTTACCGGCAATCCGGCGATGCCCGGCTTCACCGCGCCGAAGCTGCTCTGGGTGCGGAAGCACGAGCCGGAGATCTTCAGGCAGGTCGCAACCGTGCTGCTGCCCAAGGCCTATCTGCGCTATCGCCTGACCGGCGAGATGGTCGAGGAGATGTCCGATGCCTCGGGCACGCTCTGGCTCGACGTCGGCAAGCGCGACTGGTCGGAGGATCTGCTCGCCGCGACGCATATGAGCCGGAAGCAAATGCCCCGGCTGATCGAGGGCAACGCCGTCTCAGGGACCCTCAAGACCGAGCTTGCACAGCGCTGGGGCATGGCGAGGGCGCCTGTCGTTGCCGGGGGCGGCGGCGACAATGCCGCCGGCGCGGTCGGCCTCGGCGCCATCCATCCCGGCGACGCTTTCGTCTCGCTCGGCACGTCGGGCGTGCTCTGGGCGACGACCGCGGGCTTCGCACCCAACCGCAACCTGCCGATCCACGCCTTCTGCCACGCGATCCCCAAGACCTGGCACCAGATGGGCGTCATCCTTTCCGCGGCGTCATGCCTTTCCTGGTGGGCGAAGGCTGCGAAGAGCAATGAGAAGGAGCTGCTGGGCGAGCTCGGCCAAGCGCCGCGATCGCCGAGCGCGGTGCAGTTCCTGCCTTACCTTTCCGGCGAGCGCACGCCGCACAATGATCCGAACATCCGCGGTGCGTTCTGTGGCCTCTCGCACGACACCCAGCGGCGCGATCTCACCCAGGCTGTGCTGGAGGGTGTTGCCTTCGCGTTCCGCGATTGCCTCGCGGCGCTGACCGAGGCGGGAACCCGGATCAAGGAAGCCGATGCGATCGGCGGCGGCTCGCAATCCCGCTTCTGGCTTGCGGTCTTGGCCAGCGCCCTCAATCTGCCGCTGCATCGCCTGGACGCGGGCGAGGCGGGCGGGGCGCTGGGCGCCGCACGCCTCGGCCGGATGGCTGCGACCGGCGAAAGCCCGTCCGAAGTCTGCCGGCCGCCGAAGCGGATCGAAACGATCGCGCCCGACCCGGCGCTGGTCGAGCAATATGAACCGATCTACCGCCGTTACCGTTCTCTCTATCCCCGTCTGAAGGAAGCCATGACATGAACGCGCCCCTCGCCAAATTCTTTCCGATCTCCGATCCCATTCCGTTCGAGGGCCGGGAATCGAAGAAACCGCTGGCCTTCAAATGGTACGATCCCGATGCCAAGGTCCTGGGCAAGCGCATGGAAGACCACATGCGCTTCGCGGTCTGCTATTGGCATAGCTTCTGCTGGCAGGGGAACGATCCCTTCGGCGGCCAATCCTTCGACCGCCCCTGGTTCGGAGACGGCGATCCAATGCAGATGGCGCGGATGAAGGCCGACGTGGCCTTCGAGCTGTTCCGCCTGCTCCGCGTGCCGTTCTTTACCTTCCACGATCGCGACGTTGCGCCGGAAGGTGCCAGCTTCGCAGAGTCCAACCGCAACTTCCGCAGCATCGTCGAGGTCTTCCACAAGAAGATGGAGGAGACCGGGGTAAAACTGCTCTGGGGCACGGCGAACCTGTTCTCGCACCGGCGCTACATGGCGGGTGCCGCGACCAATCCCAATCCGGAAGTGTTCGCCTGGGGGGCGGCGCAGGTGAAGAACGCGCTCGACGCGACCCATGAGCTCGGCGGCGCGAACTACGTTCTCTGGGGTGGGCGCGAAGGCTATGAGACATTGCTCAACACCGACCTGAAGCGCGAGCTCGACCAGATCGGACGCTTCATGCAGATGGTGGTCGAGCACAAGCACAAGATCGGCTTCAAGGGCACGATCCTGATCGAGCCGAAGCCCCGGGAGCCGACCAAGCACCAGTACGATTTCGACACGGCGACCGTCTTCGGCTTCTTGAAGGCCTACGGGCTCGAGAAGGAGATCAAGGTCAACATCGAGAACAACCACGCGACGCTCGCCGGGCACAGCTTCGAGCACGAGATCGCTCTCGCCGCGGCGCTCGGAATCTTCGGTTCGATCGACATGAACCGCGGCGACCCGCAGCTCGGTTGGGACACCGACCAGTTCCCGAACAACGTCTCGGACATGGCGCTGGCGCTTTACTTCATCCTGAAGGCCGGCGGCTTCACGACCGGCGGCCTCAATTTCGACGCCAAGATCCGGCGGCAGTCGCTGGAGCCGGTGGACCTCCTGCATGCGCATATGGGGGCGATGGACGTTTGCGCGCGGGCATTGACGGTCGCCGGCCGCATGATCGAGGACGGCGCGCTCGACCGCTACGTCAAGGAGCGCTATGCGGGCTGGGATGGAGCGGAAGGGAAGGCGATCCTCTCCGGCCAGCGCTCGCTGGCGGATCTCGCGGCCAAGGTGGAGCAGGGCAATGCCGATCCCAAGCCGCATTCCGGACAGCAGGAATACTTGGAGAATCTGGTGAACAGCTATCTGTGATCGAGCCGATAGTCAGGGGAGTGGAAGCAAATGGCGATGAAGACCATCAAAGGCCCGGCGATCTTCCTGGCCCAGTTCGCCGGCGACAAGGCGCCGTTCAATTCTTGGGACAAGATCACCAAATGGGCGGCCGGTCTCGGCTTCAAAGGCGTTCAGGTGCCGAGTTGGGACGGCCGTCTGTTCGATCTGAAGAAGGCGGCTGAATCCAAGACCTATTGCGACGAAGTGAAGGGGATCGCGAAGAAGAACGGCGTCCAGATCACCGAGCTCTCGACCCATCTTCAGGGCCAGCTGGTCGCGGTGCATCCGGCCTTCGACGAGGCCTTCGACGGCTTTGCCGCCAAGGAAGTGCGCGGCAATCCGAAGAAGCGCCAGGCCTGGGCGGTCGACCAGATGATGCTGGCGGCCAAAGCCTCGAAGAATCTCGGGCTCACGCAGCACGTGACCTTCTCAGGGGCGCTGGCCTGGCCCTATTTCTATCCCTGGCCGCAACGGCCGGCGGGGCTGGTAGAGGCCGCGTTCGACGAGCTCGCCAAGCGCTGGAAGCCGATCCTCGACGCCTTCGACAAGGTCGGCGTCGATGTCTGCTACGAGGTGCATCCCGGCGAGGATCTGCATGATGGCGCCACGTTCGAGATGTTTCTCGACCGCCTGAAGGGTCACAAGCGCTGCAACATCCTGTTCGATCCGTCGCACTTCGTGCTGCAGCAGCTCGACTATCTCGCCTACATCGACATCTATCACGATCGCATCAAGATGTTTCACGTGAAGGATGCCGAGTTCAATCCGAACGGCCGCACCGGCGTCTATGGCGGCTATCAACCCTGGGTCAACCGGGCCGGCCGGTTCCGCTCCGTCGGTGACGGGCAGGTGGACTTCAACGCGATCTTTTCGAAGTTCGCCCAATACGGTTTCGAGGGCTGGGCGGTGTTGGAATGGGAATGCTGCATCAAGCACCCGGAGGACGGCGCGCGGGAAGGTGCCCAGTTCATCGCCGCGCACATCATCCGCGTGACCGAGAAGGCGTTCGACGACTTCGCCGGCTCCGGTATCGATCAGAAAGCCAATCGCCGCATGCTCGGCGTCGCGTAAACCAGGGGAAGCAGATGGCTATCGAAGGTAGGGGAGACACAACGCTCGGCAAGATCCGGTACGGCATGGTGGGCGGCGGCGAGGGCGCCTTCATCGGTGCGGTGCACCGACTGGCGGCGCGTATGGACGATCATTACGACCTCGTGGCTGGCGCACTGTCGGCCGCACCGGAGAAGGCGATCCGTTCGGCAAAAGCGCTGGGCATCGCCGAAGACCGCTGCTACGGCGACTATGAGGCGATGGCGGCGGCGGAGAAGGCACGGAAGGACGGCATCGAGGCCGTGGCGATCGTGACACCGAACCACATCCATGTCCCGGCGGCGAAGGCCTTCCTGAAGGCGGGCATCCATGTCATTTGCGACAAGCCGCTCTCGACCAGCCTCAGGGACGCGCTGTCGCTGGAAAAGTTGGTGAAATCGAGCGGTCTCGTCTTCTGTTTGACGCACAATTACACGGGCTATCCGATGGTCCGGCATGCGCGCCAGATGGTCGAGCAGGGAGCGCTCGGCGATCTTCGCGTGGTGCAGGTCGAATATCCGCAGGATTGGCTGACGGAGCCGATCGAGAGGACCGGCCAGAAGCAGGCGGCTTGGCGCACCGATCCCAAGCAGTCGGGCGGCGGCGCGATCGGCGACATCGGCACCCATGCGCACAATCTCGCCGCTTTCGTCTCCAGGCTGGAGCTCGATGCGGTGCTGTCCGACGTGGACACCTTCGTCAAGGGCCGCAAGGTCGATGACAATGTGAACGTGCTGCTGCGCTTCAAGGGCGGCGCCAAGGGCATGCTCTGGGCGAGCCAGGTCGCGGTCGGCAACGAGAACAACCTGAAGCTCCGGGTCTACGGCACCAAGGGCGGACTTGAATGGCACCAGGAGCACCCGAACCATCTCTACTGGTATCCCTACGGCCAGCCGCAGCAGTTGCTGACCCGTGGCTCACCGGCAGCAAACGCCGCCGCGGGGCGCGTGACGCGCGTCCCGCCCGGGCATCCGGAGGGCTACCTCGAGGGCTTTGCCAACATCTACACCGAGGCGGCGCACTCCATCCGCGCGGCGCGGTCGAGGAAGAAGCCTGACAAGGCCGTGCTGTTTCCGTCCATCGGTGACGGTGTCAAGGGTATGGCGTTCATCGAGGCCGTTCTGAAGTCGTCGGCCAAAGGCGGGAAGTGGGTGAAGCCGGCGGCCTGAATGGCTGTCTAGTTGAACTGAGGCTGAGAAGGACCACGTCTAGCGAAATCACGACAGGAGGTTCACATGCCGCTCGACCACATGACGCTCCGCACACGCAAGCCCGCGGAGACGGTGCGGTTCTATACCGACGTGCTCGGCGTCAAGGAGGGCTGGCGCCCGCCGTTCCAGTTCCCTGGCCACTGGCTCTATGAGGGAGAGACGCCGATCATCCATATCATCACCATCACTGAGGACGAAACCGCCGTGCGCGGTTATGTCGGCGAGCGGAAGGAAGACGGGCCAGGTTCAGGCGCCGTCGATCATATTGCCTTCCGTTGCCAGGGCCTGGCGGCATACCAGGACCGGCTGGTCTCGCTCGGCTACACCTTCCACGAGCGGGTCGTGCCGCGGCTCGACCAGCACCAGCTGTTCGTCAAGGATCCGAACGGCGTCACGCTGGAGCTGACCTTCCCGGCGGCGGAGAGCAAGGGGATCCGCGGTGCGGAGATGCCTCAATCCAAGTTCAAGGAACCGGCCAAAGCCGGCGAATAACGCGGGAATGACGGCTAGGCCGTCTGCCTTTCGGCAGTTTACTTAACAAGAGTTCGCCGCGCACTAAACTGCGCCATGCATAGCGTTGCACGCTAGAAGCCGCATGCTGCAAGTGCGAGAGTGCGAACCGTTAATAAACCGGCGCTTGCGATGTTTAGCGAATAGGTATTTACTAAACATCACTCGGCAACGATTCCCACCGGGGAGAGTGCGTGGTGGGGGCGATGCCCAAGCCGAAGTGGCCGTCGAAAGCCGGCCGAAACGACCGCCGGGAATCCGGCGGAATAAGTGCAACGGCAACCTGTTGGGAGGACTCTGATGAAAAGGCTACTGGCAATCGCCGGGGCCGGGATGGTCGCAGCTGCGATCTCCCTGGCGCCCGTGCAAAAGGCGCACGCCGAAGGAACCTTGTCGCTCTGCTGGGCGGCCTGGGACCCGGCCAACGCTCTGGTCGAGCTCTCGAAGGATTTCGAGAAGGCCAACAACATCAAGATGAGCTTCAACTTCGTGCCCTGGCCGAACTTCACGGACCGGATGCAGAACGAGCTCAATTCCAAGGGCAAGCTCTGCGACCTGATCATCGGCGACAGCCAGTGGATCGGCGGCGCCGCGGAAAATGGGCAGTACGTCAAGCTGAACGACTTCTTCCAGAAGGAAGGCATCAGCATGGACGACTTCATGCCGGCGACCGTGGTCGGCTATTCAGAATGGCCGAAGAACACGCCGAACTACTGGGCGCTACCCGCCATGGGCGACGCCCTCGGCTGGGTCTATCGCAAGGACTGGTTTGCGAAGCCCGATCTTCAGGCTGCCTTCAAGGCGAAGTACGGCCGTGATCTCGCCGTGCCCACCAGCTGGGAAGAGTTGAAGGACATCGCCGAGTTCTTCCAGGGCCGGGAAGTGGACGGCAAGAAGCGCTACGGTGTCTCGATCTTCACCGAGCGCGGCTCAGAGGGCATCACCATGGGCGCCGCTGCGGCGCTCTATGACTACGGCTTCGACTACCAGGATCCGGGCAAGCCCTATGCCATGGACGGCTTCGTCAACAGCCCGGGCGCGGTGAAGGGCCTGGAGATGTACAAGTCCATCTTCAAGTGCTGCACGCCTCCGGGCTACACCGACGCCTACATGCAGGAAGGCCTCGATGCCTTCAAGTCGGGCCAGGTCGCAATGATGATGAACTGGTTCGCCTTCTGGCCGGGCATGTACAAGGATCCGGACGTCGGTGGCGACAAGATCGGCTTCTTCAGCAATCCGCCGGAGAATGGCAAGCAGTTCACCATGCTTGGCGGGCAGGGCATCTCAGTGGTCGCCTATTCGGATCACAAGGACGACGCCCTGAAGTACATCAAGTGGTTCGCGAGCGCCGACGTGCAGAAGAAGTGGTGGGCGCTGGGCGGCTACTCCTGCGCCAAGTCGGTGCTGAACGATCCGAGCTTCCAGTCGAGCCAGCCGTTCGCCGGCGAGTTCCTGAAGTCCATGGGTTTCGTGAAGGACTTCTGGGCCGAGCCGACCTACGTGCAGTTGCTGCAGGCTGAGCAGAAGCGGCTGCACGACTTCGTGGTGGCCGACCAGGGCACCGCGAAGGATGCGCTGGACGGGCTGGTCAAGGATTGGACCGGCGTATTCCAGGATGCGGGCAAACTCTAACGGCGCAGCCGCGCCGTATCGATTGCCTGTCTGATTGTCTGAGTGCGTGACCTCCTCCCCAACCCTCCCCCGCAACGGGGAGGGGCCTGGGAGAGTTTGTCCCGGCGCCGGTGAACGCGGCGCTTCCGGCCGGGGAGGGGGCTTCTGCAAACGGTTACGAAGCCCTAGCGGCGGGTGCTAGACTCCGGATCGGATTTCATGAGCGAGCAGTCTGAAACCATGAGCATGGCAGAGAAGGTTGCGGCGGCGACGCCCAGGCCGGTGGCGGCCCGGATCCGGGGTCTGTCCGACCGCGCCATCACCTGGCTGTTCGTGGCGCCGACCATAGTCCTGCTGCTGGCGATCAACATCTTCCCGCTGATCTGGACGATCTATCTCTCCTTCACGAACTACTTCGCGAACCGGCCCAATGCCAAGGTGCTGAATGTCGGGATCCGGAACTATCAGCGCATCCTGAACGATCCGGATATCTGGTCGGCGATGCAGGTGACCGCGCACTTTGTGATCTGGACGATCGTGATCGAGACCGCGCTCGGCTTCGCTTTGGCCTATCTCATCGACAAGAAGTTCCGCGGTCACGGCTTCTGGACCACGATCATCCTCTTGCCAATGATGCTTTCGCCCGCGGTGGTGGGCAACTTCTGGAAATTCCTCTACCAGCCGCAGATCGGGCTCTTCAACCACGCGCTCTCGCTCTTCACCGGCGCCGATCCCTCGTCGTTCCAGATGATCGGCGACATCGGTTTGGCACCCTGGTCGATCGTGATCGTCGATGTCTGGATGTGGACGCCCTATGTGATGCTGATCTGCCTCGCCGGGCTGCGGTCGATTCCCGATTACATCTATGAGGCGGCCGAGGTCGATCGCGCCTCCACCTGGCGGCAGTTCTGGTCGATCACACTGCCGATGTCGATGCCGTTCATCATGCTGGCGGTGCTGTTCCGCGGCATTGAGAACTTCAAGATGTTCGACATGGTGAATCTGCTGACCTCGGGCGGGCCCGGCTCCACCACCGAGGTCGCCTCGATCACCCTGAAGCGGCAGGCGTTCGAGAGCTGGCGCACGGGCTATTCCTCGGCGCTGGCGATCATCCTGTTCGTGACGGTGTTCGGCCTCGCCAATATCTATGTGAAGGCCTTGAACCGGGTGAAGCAGCGATGACCAGTCTTGCGCCCAGGGGAATCGCGACCGCCCATTCCGTCGTCGAGCCGAGCGCCCTCACCAAACGGATCGCGGGCACGCTGATTGTGCTCTACACGGTCATCACCATTGTGCCGTTGATCTGGATCGTGATGACCAGCTTCAAGACGCCGCCGGATTCGATCGCCTATCCGCCGAAGATCGTGTTCTCGCCGTCGATCGAGGGCTATTGCAATCTCTTCAACACCCGCTCGCGGCAGACGGCGGAATATATCGCGACTCTGCCACCACCATCCGGCCGGTGCGAACAGATCGCGCGGGACGAGAGCATGGTGGTGACCGAGCCCTCGAAGTTCCTGCCGCGATTCATCAACTCGCTGATCATTGCCTTTGGTTCCACCTTCTGCGCGGTCGCACTGGGGACGCTTGCGGCCTATGCCTTCTCGCGCTTCAAGGTGCCGCTGAAGGACGACCTTCTGTTCTTCATCCTCTCGACCCGCATGATGCCGCCGATCGCCGTCGCGATCCCGATCTACCTCATGTACCGGGAGCTCGGGCTCTCGGATACCAAGCTCGGCATGATCCTGCTCTACACCGCGGTTAACGTCTCGCTGGCGGTCTGGCTGCTGAAGGGCTTCATCGACGAGATCCCGCGGGAATACGAGGAGGCCGCCATGATCGACGGCTATACCCGGCTGCAGGCCTTCTACAAGATCGTCCTGCCGCAGGCCTCGACCGGGATCGCCGCCACTGCGATCTTCTGCATGATCTTCGCCTGGAACGAATATGCCTTCGCCGTGCTGCTGACGTCCGGCGACGCCCAGACCGCGCCGCCCTTCATCCCGATCATCATCGGCGAAGGCGGTCAGGACTGGCCGGCCGTTGCCGCCGGGACGACCCTGTTCCTGATCCCGATCGTGGTCTTCACCGTGCTGCTGCGGAAGCACTTGCTGCGCGGCATCACTTTCGGTGCGGTGCGGAAATGAAGCGCTGGTTCCGTCGAGGTCCCTGGGAGATGGGTGCCATCGCACTGATCGCACTGGGCGTCGTCATGCTGATGCAGCCGATCTCACTGACGCTCTATTCCTATTCCTTCGTCACCTTGCTGGCGGGGACGGCCGTCTTCACCGTCGCCACCAAGTTCCCGGAGTAGGGCGATGGCGCAGATCGAAGTGAAGGATCTCCAGAAGGCATTCGGCGACTTCGTTGCCGTGAAGGGCTCGACCTTCACGGTCGAGGACGGCGAGTTTTTCGTCATGTTGGGGCCTTCGGGCTGCGGCAAGACCACGACGCTCCGCATGATCGCCGGGCTCGAGCTGCCGACTTCCGGCGAGATCCTGCTGGGCGGCGAGGACGTGACGTTCAAGCGCGCGGCGCAACGCGACATTGCCTTCGTGTTCCAGCTGTTCGCGCTCTATCCCCATATGAACGTCCAGGCGAATATCGGCTTCCCGTTGAAGTGCCAGGGCATGCCGAAAGCGGAGATCCGCCAGCGGGTGGAGGAGGCGGCGCGGATCTTGCGTATCACCGATCTCCTCAACCGGCCCGTCTCTGGCCTTTCGGGTGGCGACCGGCAGCGCGTCGCGCTCGGGCGGGCGATCGTCCGGAAGCCGATGGCCTTCATGATGGACGAGCCGCTGGGCGCGCTCGATGCTGAGTTTCGCGAGCTGATGTGTGACGAGCTCAGGGCGCTGCACGACCGGCTGCATGCGACCACGATCTACGTGACCCATGACCAGCTAGAGGCCATGGCGATGGCGGACAAGATCGCCGTCATGAACCACGGTGTGATCGAGCAGCTGGGTACGCCACAGGAAATCTACGACCGACCGGCCAGCATGTTCGTCGCCGACTTCATCGGCTCGCCGCCGATGAATTTCCTTGCCTTCAACCAGGCTCTGCACCGGGGAGACCGCACGACGCGGTTCGGTGGCCTCGCCGTGGAAGTGCCGGAGATTCATGAAGATCTCAGCGAGCGCGCGCTGAGCCTGGGTGTTCGACCGGAGGCGATCCGGCTGGTGGCGGAAGGTGGCCTGCGTGGCCAGGTCTTCGGCTCGGAGTATCTTGGGACGACGCAGATCGTCACGGTCAACACCGAGCACGGCCGGGTGAAGGCGCGGGTCGGCTCTGAGCAGCGAGTGCCGGACGGCGGGAATGTGGGCTTGGTGTTCCGCCCGGATCGGCTTTCGATCTTCGACCAGGAGAGTGGACGGGCGGTGCGGACCGCCTTGCAGGACGGGGGCGCCCGTGTCTGAGGTCGCCCTGCAGAATGCCGTGAAGCGCTTCGGCAACGTGACGGCGGTGGACGACATCTCGTTGACCGTGGCGGACGGAGAGTTCGTCGTTCTCTTGGGCCCTACCGGCGCCGGGAAGACCACGACGCTGCGCCTGATCGCCGGGTTGGAGACGCTGGATGCCGGGGCCGTCAGGATCGGCGGACGTGACGTATCCAAGGACGCGCCGGCGCTGCGTGACGTCGCGTTCGTGTTCCAGCAGTACTCGCTCTACCCGCATCTCTCGGTCTACGACAACATGGCCTTTCCGCTGCGCTCGCCGACCCGGCGGGTACCGGAGGACGAGATCAAGCGCACGATCCAGGAGATCGCGCGCATGCTGCACATCGACCACAAGCTCCAGAACAAGGCGACGCGGCTTTCCGGCGGAGAGATGCAACGGGTCGCCATCGGCCGGGCGCTGGTGCGCCGACCGTCGATCTACCTGATGGACGAGCCCCTTTCCTCGCTGGATGCAAAGCTGCGGCAGGAACTGCGCCTGGAGCTGAAACGGATCCAGCGCGATCTCGGGGCGACCGTGCTCTACGTCACCCACGATCAGGTCGAGGCCATGACCATGGCGACGAGGATCGGCGTTCTGAAAGAGGGGCGCCTGGTCCAGCTCGGCACGCCGCGCGAGATCTACGAGGATCCGGCCGAGACCTATGTGGCGACCCGGCTCGGCCAACCGCGCATCAACCTGATGCCGCGAGGCCTCTTTCCCGATGTACCGGCACCGACATCAGCGGAGACCATCGGCGTGCGCACCGAGCACCTGAAGATCGATCGCCACCACCAGGGGACGGCCAGGGTCGCGCGGATCGAGCATCTCGGCGACCAGCGTTACTTGCATCTCACGCTGCAGGGCCAGCCGATCGTCACCCTGGCCGGTCACGACACCGATCTCGACGTCGGCGACAATGTCGCATTGCAGCTGGAGCAGCCTCTTTTCTTCGATGCCGGGGGCCAGCGGGTGCGGGCCAGTTGAGCGGATCATGAGCATGGATTTGAAGCCGGAACAGGTGAAACGACTGATCGAGACCACGGCGAAGGCGGTCATTGCCGAGACCGATCGGCTGACCGCGCTCGACCAGGCGATCGGCGACGGCGATCATGGCCTGAACATGAAACGCGGTTTCGAAGCGGTACTGGCCGACCTCGACGGTCTCGCGCGGAAGCCGCTGCCGGATGCGGTGAAGAGCGTCGGAACGCATCTGGTGATGAAGGTGGGCGGCGCCTCCGGACCGCTCTACGGGACGTTGTTCCTGACGCTGGGCAAGGAGCTGCCGGCCGTGCCGGACCTCGCCGGCGTCGCCAAGGCATTCGACGCCGCCTTCGCGGCGGTGAAAGCGCGCGGCAAATCGGAGGTGGGGCAGAAGACCATGCTGGACGTGCTCGGACCAGTGCGCGACACGCTGTCGGATGACAATGGGAGCGATCATTTGGGAGATCGGGTGAAGCAGGTGGCGACCGCCGCGGCCGAGGCGACGGTTCCCATGAAGGCCATCCGCGGTCGTGCATCGTTCCTGGGGGATCGGTCGATCGGTCATATGGACCCTGGTGCCTGTTCCTCGGCGCTGATGATCTCCGCCATCGTCGATTGCCTGGAGAGCGTAGCGCAATGAGCGGGAATGTCGGCATCGTGATCGTCTCACACTCGCCGAAGGTTGCTGAGGGCGCCGCGGACATGGTGCGCCAGATGGTGGGGCCGGAGGTGCCGGTCGCCTGGACCGGTGGCAACCCCGATGGCGGGCTTGGCACCAGCGTGCCGGCGATCATGGAAGCGATCGACAGGGCCTGGTCCGAAGCGGGCGTCGCCGTGCTGGTCGATCTCGGCGGAGCCGAGACCAACAGCGAGATGGCAGTCGAAATGCTGACGGAGGAGCGTCAGGGCAAGGTCGTGGTCTGCAACGCGCCGATCGTCGAGGGTGCGGTGATCGCGGCAGCGGAGGCAGCCAGCGGAGCACCGCTCTCCCTGGTGAAGAAGATCGCCGAGGAGCTGTCGCCGCAATGAGCGAGACGCCGGCCAGTGCGAGCACCCTTCTGACCCATGCGGCCGGGCTGCACGCGCGTCCGTCATTGAAACTGACGATGCTCGCAAAGACCTTCGCCACCAAGATCGAGCTGGCGCTGAAACCCGAAGGTCCATGGATCGACGCCAAGAGCATCGTGAAGGTGATGGCGACCAAGGCGCCCAGGGGGAGCACGCTGCATTTCCGCGCGTCTGGTCCTGGCGCCGCCGAAGCGCTGGAGGCCCTGGTTGGTCTCGTCGAGCGCGATTTCGACGACGACGGCGCGGCGGAGGCGCCGGCCAAGGTTCCGGAAAAGGATGGTGCGGGTGGGTGAGCTCCGCTGCACCGGCCGGAGCGCTTCTCCCGGCGTGGCGATCGGAACCCTCTACGTGCTGCACGCGATGACGGAGGGAGGCCGGAGCGCCGGCTCCGCTGCCGAAGAGGAATCGGCGTTGGTTGCGGCAATCGGACGGGCCACGGCCGAGCTGACTGCGCTGATGGCAGAGGTCGGCGATGAATCGGCGGCGGAGATTCTCGCCTTCCAGGTCGCGATGCTCGAGGACGAGGCACTGACGACGCCGGCCTATGACGAGATCGCCGGTGGAGCGTCTGCAGATCGCGCCTGGCGCAGCGTCATGGATCTGCAGATCGCGGACTATGCGGGCTCCGGCGACGAGTATTTCCGCGCCCGCGCCAGCGATCTCGCTGACATGCGCGACCGCGTGCTGCAGCATCTTTCCGGCGCGGCCTTCGAGACCGCCCCGGGCGGCGCGGTGATCGCCGCGGAGGATCTGACGCCATCCCGCTTCCTCAGCCACGACTGGACCGGCGGTGGCGCCATCGTGCTGGCGAAGGGTAGTCCTTCGAGCCACGTCGCCATGCTGGCCCGCGCACGCCGCGTACCGATGGTGGTCGGCGTCGATTTCGATCCGAAGCGCTTGAAGCCCGGTGCAGCCGCCATCGTCGACGGCGAAGCCGGCTTGATCATCCTCGAGCCTGGCCCGGAAGCCCATGCCGCCGCCAGCCGCAAGATCGCCGCCGATCTTCGCGTCGAGGCCGAGGCGCAGCATCTGTTGACCCGGCCCGCTGCGACTGCGAACGGCATCGCCGTCACGGTGATGATCAACGTCGCATCGCCTGATGAATTGGCAACACTAGACCCCGCCATTTGCGATGGCATCGGTCTCGTGCGCACGGAGCTGCTGTTCCACGGCGAGCGTGGCCTGCCGGACGAGGCGCGCCAGCTCGACGCCTATCGGCGGATCCTGCATTGGGCTGCCGGCCGGCCGGTCATCATCCGCACCCTCGATGCGGGCGGCGACAAGCCGATCCCCGGGCTGACTGTGGATGGAGAGACCAATCCGTTCCTTGGCCTGCGTGGGCTTCGGCTCTCGCTGAAGCGACCGGACGTGTTCAAGGTTCAGCTCCGCGCCCTCTGCCGTGCGGCGGTCGATGGTACGTTGAAGGTGATGCTGCCGATGGTGACGATCCCGGCCGAGCTCGAAGCGGCCCGGCGGCATCTCGACGACGTTGTGATGGAACTCGCAGCCGCCGGCATTCCCCACCGCAAGCCGCCGCTCGGCATCATGGTCGAAGTGCCGAGCGTTGGCCTGACGCCGGAGCGGTTCGACGCGGACTTCTTCTCGATCGGCTCCAACGACCTCACCCAATACACCATGGCGGCGGCCCGCGATCTCGATTCGGTCGCAGGCCTCGCCGATGCCGGCGACCCGGCGGTGCTCACCCTGATCGCTCGTGTGGCGGAGCACGGCGGAAAGAGCGGGATCGAGGTCAGCTTATGCGGTGATGCCGCCTCCGATCCGAAGTTGGTACCCTTGCTGCTGCGTGTCGGATTGCGACGGCTCTCGGCGGCGCCGGGTTCGGTCGGCCGCGTCAAGGCTGCGATCGCCGGCGTCGATCTCAAGAAGCCGTCATGAGCGACGCGGACGAACGCGAGTCGCTGCGAGATGCGGCCGGCCCGGCGGTCTCCGAGTACAAGCGCATCCTGGCAAAGGTCTTGGACAACCGGCCGTCGGGCACGCGGCAGCGTCTCGCCGCCGCGCTCGGCAAGAATCGCAGCTTCGTCTCGCAGATCGCCAATCCGAGCTACGCCACCCCGATCCCGGCGCAGCATCTCGACGTGATCTTCGAGATTTGCCTGTTTCCGGCAGCCGAGCGCCGCGCCTTCCTGGAATGCTACGGGCGCGCCCATCCGGGACGGCTGGAGCGCACCAGGCACCGCAAGGATCACCGCCTCAGGCCGGTCATGGTCTACGTGCCGGACCTGGAGGACGACGCAAAGAATCAGGCCTTGGACCGCCTGCTCGCCGATATCGCGAGCCGGATCGGCAAGCTGTCCGAGAGTTGAGGGGAGGAAGCAATGAAGAAACTGATCAACGCGGTCGATATGGTTCTTTCCGAGAGCCTGGACGGCTTTGCAGCGGCCCATAAGGACATCGTGACTCTCGCAGATGACCGTCTGTTCGTGCGGAGAAAGACCCTAAAGCCGGGCAAGGTGGCACTATTGTCCGGCGGCGGCTCCGGCCACGAGCCGCTGCACACGGGATTCGTCGGTCACGGCATGCTGGACGCGGCCTGTCCGGGCCAGGTCTTCACCTCGCCGACGCCTGACCAGATGGCAGCTGCGGTTGCGGCGATCAACCGGGGTGCCGGAACGCTGTTCATCGTGAAGAACTACGAAGGCGACGTGATGAACTTCGAGATGGCGGCGGACATGGCCGAGAGCCCGGTGAAGACCGTGGTGGTCGATGACGACGTCGCCGTCGAGAAATCGACCTATTCGACGGGACGTCGCGGCGTTGCGGGCACCCTGATCGTCGAGCGTCTCGTCGGGGCTGCGGCCGAGCAGGGAGCCTCGCTTGACCAGGCGCAGGCGCTGGGCAAGGAGGTCAACGAGCGCACGCGCTCCATGGGTGTCGCGCTCACCAGCTGCACCGTTCCGGCTGCGGGCAAACCGACCTTCGACATCGGCGCGGACGAGATGGAGATGGGGGTCGGCATTCACGGCGAACCCGGCCGCCGGAGGGTCAAGCTCGCCAGCGCCGATGCCATCGCCAGCGAAATGATGGGTGCCATCCTGGACGATCTCGCCCCGAAGCGCGGCACCGAGGCCGTCCTGCTGGTGAACGGCTTCGGCGGGAGCCCGGCAATGGAGCTCTATCTGATGTGCAACGCCGCCAATAAGATCCTGGCAGGCCGGGGCGTGAAGCCCGCTCGCACCCTGGTCGGCTCCTATGTCACCTCGCTCGAAATGGCGGGATGCTCCTTGACCGTATCCCTCGTGGATGACCGGCTGACGAAGCTCTGGGATTCACCGGTCCACACCGCGGCGTTGCGCTGGGGCATGTAGCATCCTTACCAGTCAAAGCCGGTCGGCGGGACCGCCGCCTTTCGCCGTGCATCCTGCTCCAACGGACGTACCAGGATCGGGCAGCCGCCGATCATCATATCTGATCGCGTGGTAGCGACGCGCCGGCGGGCGTGGCGCCGGCGCGTCGGCTGGACGGTCGGCTCGCGCTCGGCGCGGGGAAAGTCCTGCTCGGACGCGTAACGCAGGCAGCGTCCGAGCAGCAATGCAAATGGTAGCTGGCAGGCCAACCAGAGAGCGACGACGCCGAGAATCTCGACCATACCCGTCATGGGATCCTCCTCTTCGCTTGATCGGTGAGCCGAGCGGAACTCCTTTCGTTGAGTGACCGGTGGTGCCTAGTTGGCCGGCTGATAGATCTGATCGAACACGCCGCCGTCGGCAAAGTGCTCGGTTTGCACCTTCTTCCAGTCGCCGAACACATCGGCGAGGGTGAAGAGCGTGATCTGCGGGAACTGGTTCTTGTACTTGTCGGCGACGGCGGGATCGATCGGTCTGTAGAAGTTCTTGGCGGCGATCTCCTGGCCCTCGGGCGAATAGAGGTACTTCAGGTACTCTTCCGCCTGCTTCCGGGTACCGTGCGCATCCACAACCTTGTCAACTACCGCCACCGGCGGCTCGGCCAGAATGGAGAGCGACGGTACAACGATCTCGAACTGGTCCGGTCCGAGCTCCTTCACGGCCAGGAAGGCTTCGTTCTCCCAGGCGAGCAGCACGTCGCCGATGCCACGCTGGACGAAGGTGGTGGTGGAGCCGCGGGCGCCGGTGTCGAGCACGGGGACGTGCTTGTAAAGGTCGGCGACATAGGACTTGGCCTTGTCTGCATTGCCACCGGGCTGCTTCAGCGCCCAGCCCCAGGCCGCGAGATAGGCCCAGCGCGCGCCGCCCGAGGTCTTCGGGTTCGGCGTGATCACCTGCACGCCGTCCTTCACCAGATCGCCCCAGTCATGGATGCCCTTAGGATTCCCCTTGCGGACCAGGAACACGATCGTCGAGGTGTAGGGGGTGGAATTGTGCGGCAGGCGGCTCTGCCAGTCGGCATTGATCCCGCCGCCCTTCGCGGCGATGGCATCGATGTCGTAGGCGAGGGCGAGAGTGACCACGTCGGCCTCGAGGCCGTCGATCACTTTCCGGGCCTGACTGCCCGAGCCGCCGTTCGAGACTTCGATCGAGAGGTCCTCGCCGGTGGTTTCCTTCCAATGCTTGGCGAAGGCAGCATCGTAGGCCTTATAGAGCTCCCGGGTTGGGTCGTAGGAGACATTGAGGAGCTTTGAGTCGGCCGCCGCCGGATTCGCGGGAAACTGCACCGCGATGACTGTGAGGGCCGCGCCGAAGATGCCAGCCTTCAAGAATTTATTCATGAAATTCAACATTATAGCCTCCTAAGTTTCGTGCGATATCGAACGCTTTGGTGGGCGGCAGGTTGCTTGCCAAGCTTCTCGCTTGCCAGGAAGCCTAATCACTACTACAATGATAGACAAACAAGGCTTACTTTCCACAGGGATGAGGTTTTCTTATGGCGACACGAGCCCCACGTCTCCCGTCCTTGAATGCTCTCAAGGTGTTCTGGGCGGCCGCGCGCCACGGCAGCTTCGTCAAAGCCGCGAGCGAGCTTCATGTCACCGCCTCGGCGGTCAGCCTACAGATCCGACAGCTCGAGGACGAGTTGGGACAGAAGCTGTTCGATCGTACCCCACGCGGCCTCATGCTGACGCCGGCCGGCTCGCGAATCCTGCCGGATATCAATTCCGCCTTTGAACGGCTGCGCGATACCTTCGCTACCCTCAATGACTCGGCCGCGGGCAGCACCATGCTCACCGTCTCCGCGGCACCTTCATTCGCGGCGAAATGGCTGCTGCCGCGGCTCAGCCGATTCCTCGCGGCACATCCCGACATCGAGGTCAGCTTGAAGGCGACGGTCGAGTTGGTGGACTTCGAGCGCGATGAGGCCGACCTCGGCATCCGCTACGGCCGCGGCGAGTACGCCGACCTGGTGATCGAGCTCCTGATGCGGGAGATGGTGTTCCCGGTCTGCAGCCCGGCACTGATTAACGGCCAGAAGCGCCGCTCGACGGCGGAGCTCCTCAATTCGGTTAGTCTGCTGCATGACGACAGCGCCGATCAGAACGAGGCACTGCCCGGCTGGAAGATGTGGCTGCGCGCAGCCGCAATCGACGGCGTCGACTGGCAGAAAGGGCCGCATTTCAACCAAACAGTCCTGGCGATCGAGGCCGCGGCGGCCGGGTTGGGCGTGGCGCTGGCGCCGGCGGCCCTCGTGGACGCCGATCTAGCGAACGGACGACTTGTGCGGCTGGCCAATGCCGAGCTTAGTGAGCCCTTCGCCTATTACCTCGTCTATCCGGCGAATCGAAGAGAACGACCGGCAGTGAAGGCATTTCGCGACTGGCTGTTCCAGGAATTGGCCGCGGCCGAACCGCTCCCGCGCGTCCTCAGATCATCGGCGGCATGAGGGGGAGCGGGCGCTAGTCGGCGATCGCCGCCGCGGGCATCTGGCCCGGCCGTGGCCGGCGGTCGGGTCGGCGCAGCAGCAGGAGCAGCGGAATGGCGGCCAGCGTCACCCACAGCATGAACTGAAAGTCGTTGAGATAGGCGATCGTCGCCGCTTGGCGCGTTACTTCGGCATTCAAGGACGAGAGGCCGGCGGTGGTGGCGAGCGACCAGGATGGCGGCAGCCACGGCGCCTGCATCATGTGGCCGAACGGCGTCACATGCTCGATCAGCGCGGCGTGGCTGACCTGGGTGTTCTCCGACAACATGGCCGTGACGACAGAAATACCGATGCTGCTGCCGATGTTGCGGAGCAGGCTGAAGAGACCCGCCGCCTCGGTCCGCAAGCGCGGCTCCAGGGTCGAGAAGGTGATCGTGCTCAATGGCACGAAGATGAAGCCGAGGCCGAGCCCCTGGATCACGCCGGACTCCACCAGCGTCGCCTGGTCGGTATCGAGATCGAAACCCATCATCTGGTAGAGCGAATAAGACGTCATCAGCAGGCCGGCCAGGATCAGCAGGCGGGAATCCACGCGCCCGACCATGCGACCGACCACCATCATGGCAATCATGGTGCCGATACCGCGGGGCGCCAGGACGAAGCCCACGGTGATCACCGGATAGCCTTTGAGGTTCTGCAGGAACGGCGGCAGCAACGCCATCGTCGCCAGGAGGACGATGCCGACCATGAAGATGAAGAACAGGCCGGTGACGAGGTTGCGGTCGCGGAACAGCCGCGGCGTCAAGAACGGATGTTCGTGGGTCAGCATGTGGACGAGGAACATGTAGAGACTGAGGGCCGCCAGCACCGCCTCGATTACGATCTCGTTCGAGGAGAACCAGTCCTTCAGCTCGCCGCGGTCCAGCATCATCTGTAGCGACCCGATGCAGAGGCTGAGCAGGGCAAAGCCGAAGAAGTCGATCGGCTTGTCGCGCTCCTTCTCGGTTTCCGATACAAAAGCGAGGATTCCGAGCAGGGCAAGGATTCCGAACGGCAGATTGATGAAGAAGACCCAGCGCCAGTTGTAGTACTCGGTCAGATAGCCGCCCAGGGTCGGCCCCAGGATCGGCCCGACCATCACGCCGACGCCCCACATCGCCATGGCGGCGCCGTGCTTCTCCCGCGGATAGGTGTCGAGCAGCACCGACTGCGAGAGCGGCACCAGCGCTGCGCCAAACACTCCTTGCAGCAGGCGGAACAGAACCATCTGCTCCAGCGTCGCGGCGATGCCGCAAAGCATCGAGGCGATGGTGAAACCGACCACGGACCAGACGAACAGGCGCTTCCGTCCGAGCTTGGCACTGAGGAAGCCGGTCGGCGGTGTCATGATCGCGGCAGCGACGATATAGGAGGTCAGCACCCAGGCAACCTGGTCCTGGGTCGCCGAGAGCGAGCCCTGCATGTGGGGGAGGGCGACGTTGGCGATCGTCGTGTCCAGCGCCTGCATGATCGTCGCCAGCATGATCGAGCACGTGATCAGGAACGGCGAGGCAGCGGGACGTTTCACTCCGGATGTGGGCATTCCAGGATCTTCGATCCGGTGTTACTTCCCGCCGCCGAACCAGGCAAAGGCGGAGCGAATGACACTCGGCAGCGAGCGGGTATGACCAGTGTCGATCGCGACCACAACGCTCATACCGGCGCGCAGTGGCGGTTGGTCCGGTGCCGGCGTGATCTTCAGGCGGACCGGAATGCGCTGCACCACCTTCACCCAGTTGCCCGTGGCGTTTTGAGCGGGGAGGGCGCTGAATTCGGAGCCGGTGGCGGCACCGACGCTTTCCACCGTGCCGCGAAATTCGACATTGGGATAGGTGTCGACCTCGATGGTCGCCGGCTGGCCCGGACGGACGAAGGTCATGTCGGTCTCTTTCAGATTCGCCTCGACCCAGACATCTTGGTCGGAGACCAAGCTGAAAGCGGGGCGACCGGCCGAGACATACGTGCCGGGACGGACGTTGTCGATCTGGCTGACGACGCCGGCGCCGGGTGCGGCGATCGTGGCGCGGCGGAGATCGAGCTCGGCCTGATCCACCTTGGCTTGGGCGGCCTGGACACGCGGGTGGTCTTCCGGCGCGATGTCGGGATTGCCGTTGAGGTCGGAGAGGATCCGCAGGATGTCCTGCTTCACGCCGGCGGCGGTTGCCTGCATGACGCTGTACTGGTTGCGCGCCTCGTCGAAGTCGGATTCCGAGATGGTCTTCGCCGCGAACAGCTTCTGCCGGCGTGCATATTCGCGCTGGGCGAGGCCAATGTTGTCGTTAGCCATTTGCAGGTCCGCCTGGCGCTGGCGGTAGGCGGCCTTCTGAGCTTCGATCTCATTCTTGGCGGCAGCGAGCTCCGCCTGGGCGCCGGCCAGCGCGATCTTCAGCGGTTCGGGATCGATCTGCAGCAGGACATCGCCCTGCTTCACGACCTCGTTCTCATGCACGGGAACCGAGACCACGCGTCCGGAGATTTCCGGCGCGATCGAGACCATGTGCGCCTTCACATAGGCATTGTCGGTGCCCTGGTAGCGGCCGCCGGTGGCGTAGACGTAGCCGGCACCAACTAAGACGGCAATCGGTCCGAGCGCCAACAGCAGCCGGCGCCAGCGCCGCCGGCGCCGGAACGCGAGCGAGATGCCGTCTTTGGGTAACGCGGCAGGTGTGTTTGCGCCCGGCACGGAAGTTGGCGCGGCGGCGTCGGGTGCGGAACCGGAGTCAGGCATTCTGAGATACTTTCGGGTTCAGCTCATCGGCCTCTGGTGGCGCCTTCGCGGAATCGCGGCCGGAGAGATTGCCGCGGACTCGCATCAGAAGATCGACCAGTTGCTGGCGCTCCTCGGCGGTCAGGCCAGCCAGCGATGCTTCTCGAGTTTCGGATGCGAGTTGCTCGAACTGCTCCATCAGCGGGCGGGCGGTCTCGGTCAGGAAGAGACGCCGGATGCGGCGGTCGTCCGGATCCGGCCGGCGTTCGACCCAGCCGGCATCCTCAAGGCGGTCCAGCAAGCGCACTAGCGTGATCGGCTCGATGTCCAGGATGTCCGCCAATGCGGCTTGGCTGGAGCCCTCGCTTCGCGCGAGATGCGCAAGCACCGCCCATTGTGCCCGGGTGAGGCCGGTCCCTTTGGAGCGGCGCTCGAAATCCCTGCGCATGAGGCGCGCGGTGTCGTGCAAGAGAAACCCGATGGTAATCTGTTTCATAGGAATATAGATGTCGAAATGGATTGCTGCTGAGCGATAACATAAGCAAGCTTATGATAACGTCAAGCTAGTTTCTTGGAACGGCACTCGTCGATAACTGCCTGGTTGTTAATGATTAATTTACCATGCGCCAACTGCAGATAAGGAACAAAGTGGCGATAACAGCGCGGTCTCGTGGGACAATGATCGTGCCGCGGGGGTGGAACGTCGGATGACCGAGAGCAGAGTGCCCGGTCTTGAGATGGCCCAGCAGGCCGGTCATGGCCAATTGCCCATGCCGGCACGAATGCCCGCGCTGGTCTGGGCGGTATCCCTTCTGCCGGCTGTCGGGGTCGGACTGATCGTCGCGGTCTTCGCACTCGACACAGGTCTGCGAGACGCTTCGCCGGGCCTCTGGGCGCTTAGCGTCGGCCTACTTGGCTTCGCCGGCGCCGCCGCAACAGGCGTCGCAGCGGCATCGATCGCTGCGCGACGCTTCCAGGTCCGAACACTGCCTGAAGCAGCGCAACACTGGCTAATGCGGACCAACGATATGTCCGATCGCTATCCCAATCCTGCGATGCGGATTGCGGGCAGCGGCACCGTCGAGCAAGCCAACCCGGCAGCGCGTGCCTTACTCGCCGGGATTGCCATGGACGCCGAGGCGGCGCGGCGATGGAATGAGATATGTGCGGCGCTTCGCGATCCTTCCTGCACGGAACGCAAGTTCGAGACGAACGGGCGCAGCTATCTGGTGCGCAGGCTGGTACCGTTCGAAGCGGACGCGCTCAACCTCTATGCCCTCGACGTGACGGAACTGCTGGCCAAGGAACGCCAATTGGCGGAGAGCGAATCCCGGCTGGCGCTGGCGACCAGGACCGCGCGCCTCGGGCTCTTCGAAGTGAACGTGGTGGACCGCACCATCGGCTACAACGACATCTATGCCTGGCAGGTCGGTCTTGGACCGTCGGCCCGCGTCGAGGCACTCGACGCCTGGGCCGGGCGTCTGCATCCGGTCGAACGCGGTCTCGTTGTCGCCGCCATGGAAGATTTCCTGGCCGGCCGGGCGGGACATTATCGCATCGAGCATCGCCTCAACGATGGCCGCGGCCATTGGCTTTGGGTTTCGGCGATCGCTGAAGTGGTCGAGATCGACGCAAGCGGGCTGCCGCGCAGGATCATCGGCTCGCATCTCGATGTAACCGAGCTAAAACGTTCGGAGTTCGAGCTCGAGCGCCTGAACCGGCGCCGCACCGCGCAGCTCGACCTAGTAGCGCTGTCCGACCGTGGGTCGGAATCTGCGCTGATGGAAGGCGCGGCGCGGCACGGCGCCCGCCTGACCGAAAGCAGTTCGGCCTCCCTGCAGCTGGCCAGACCGGACGGGTCAAGCGATACGAGCGGCGAGTATGGCGCCTCCGCCGGTCCGGCAGAGAGGAGCTGCGTCACAGTGATCCGCGAGAATGGCGGAGTTGTCGCCCGTTTCTCGGTTGCCGGCAAGCAGACGGAATACGACCACGAGGACGAACTCACGCTGCAGGCGGTGGGGAGCGAGGCGTGGCGCCTGGTCCAGCGGATCCGGCAGTCGCAGAAGTTGGAGATCCAGTCTCGGGTGCTGGAAAGCGCCGTCAACGGTATCGTCATCGCGGACGCTTCGGGTCGGCTGGAATGGGCCAATCCTGCCTTCGAGCGCATCATCGGATATACGCTGGAGGAGATCGTCGGCCGCAATCTCAGATTCCTGCGTTCCGGAGAGCACGACGAGGCATTCTATCGGCGGCTCTGGGACACGATCTCATCTGGCCGGACCTTTGCCGCCGAGTTCGTCAATCGACGCAAGGACGGAACGTCGATCACGGTCGGCCAGACGATCTCGCCCGTCACCGGTGTCGACGGTCGGATCGACAAGTACATCTCGATCTGTGAGGACATCACCGAGCGCAAATCCGCAGAGCATCGCTTGTCCTTCCTCGCCCAACATGACGAGCTGACCGGCCTTCTGAACCGCGCGAGCCTGGTCGCCGCGATCGAGCAGGCGATCTCGGAGAGTGACCGGACCGGGCGGAGCTTCGCGGTGATCTACATCGGCCTCGACTATTTCAAGGTCGTGAACGACCGCTTCGGACGGCGAGCCGGTGACGAGATGCTGCGCCGGGTCGGCCAGACCCTCAGCGGCTGCATGCGTCCGACCGATGCGGTGGCACGCACCGGAGGCGATGAGTTCGCCATCCTGCAGCGCATGGCGCGTGGGCCTGACGATGCCGCTGTGTTGGCGCGACGCCTGTCGAAGTCGCTGGTCGCGGCATCGGAGGCGGCGGCGGTTCCCGAGATGCCTCTCAGCGCCAGCATCGGCATCAGCGTCTTTCCGTCCGATCAGGGGAACGCCGACGAGCTCCTGATGAATGCTGAGCTGGCGATGCGCCGCGCCAAGTCGGAGGGCCGCGGGGGCATGCGGTATTTTACGCCGGCCCTGCACGAGGCGGCGCTGACGAAGGCAACGCTGGCGGCGGCCCTCCCGGCTGCCATCCGTGAGCGGCAGATCTCTCTCGTGTACCAGCCGATCGTCGATCTCAAGACTGGCAGGACAGTCGGCTGCGAGGCACTTGCACGTTGGCAACATCCGGAACTCGGGAGGGTGCCGCCCGATCGGTTTATCGCGATCGCGGAGGAGACCGGCCTGATCCGCGACCTCGGTCTCTATATCCTTGACCGCGCCATCGGCGAGTTCGCGGCCGCGGTCCCGGACATGCGGGAGATGGGCATTACCCTGTCGGTCAATCTCTCCTTTGGCCAGTTCGCGGAAGATGAATTCATGGAAACCATCCGTGAGGAACTGGCCCGGACCGGCTTCCCAGCGGGGCACCTGGAGTTCGAGCTGACGGAATCAATGCTCGCCGTCGAGCCGGAGCGCGCGATCGAGATCACCCGCAGCCTCGCGGAGCTGGGCTGTAAGCTGGCGATCGACGACTTCGGCACAGGATATTCCTCGCTGGCTCTGCTGCGACGGTTTCGCGTCGACTACCTGAAGATCGATCGATCCTTCATCATCGATCTCGAGGGCGGCGCCGCGCCGCAAGCGGTGGTGCGGGCGGCCATCGCCATGGCCCATAGCCTCGGGATCGCGATCATCGCCGAGGGCGTCGAGTTGCCGGAGCAGGCCGAATTTCTACGTGGCGAGGGGGCCGATCTGGTACAGGGCTACCTGTTCGGCAAGCCGATGCCGATCGACGAGCTCGCCGCCCGGCTGCGCGCGCAGCCGGGGCCAGGGGAAAACCCGCCACAAGATCCATCCCTGCCGCCGAGTGCGCTCCCCCCGCACACCACCGCGGAGCGACGGCCGAATCTCCACTGATTGCAGGGTTCTTCGGCTATATTCTCCCGGACGCGCGAGTCTGGAGCGATAGGTGAAACCGGAGGATTTCCCGCGCTTGCGAAGCCGGCGGAAAGCCCCTAACTTCCGCGCGGCTGCCATCAGCTCCTGGCGTCCGGGGTGTAGCTCAGCCTGGTAGAGTACCTGCTTTGGGAGCAGGGTGTCGCTGGTTCAAATCCAGTCACCCCGACCAGCAGCGAGACGGCAGACCAAGCAATTGGAGTGGGACGGGATCATGCAGGCACGTATCTTCAAACCGGCCAAGACGGCGATGCAGTCCGGGCGCGCGGGGACCCTGAAATGGGTGCTCGAATACGCGCCTTCGACCCGGCGGGAGATCGAGCCCCTGATGGGCTGGACCAGCTCCGACGACACGCGTCGCCAGCTTCGGCTGACCTTCGAGACACGAGAAGAGGCCGTTGCTTATGCCGAGCGCGAAGGCATCCCTTATGTCGTCGAGGAGCCCCAGGCCCGGCGCGTTCAGGCCAAGGCCTATGCCGACAATTTCCGCTATGATCGGATCGGCAACTGGACTCATTGACGGCGGGCCGGCTTCGCGCTTCCGGAGCCGTTACTCCAGTGCGTGACCCCGTAGCTCAGTGGATAGAGCACTCGCCTTCTAAGCGAGTGGTCGCTGGTTCAAATCCAGCCGGGGTCGCCATTCTACTGGCAGCGCTGCGAACCCGCGAGAGCGGTCCCGAATCATTCGGGGAAATCCGGGCGCCTCGAAATCGAAATTGACACCACTCCTCACTCCATCATCAATGCGTGAGGAGTTCGGGACGTCCTACTCGTTGACGAAACAAATGGAAGAACCGGAGTGCCATTACTTGACGGCGCCCTTTGGATTTGGAGTGGAAGGGATGTTCTCTAGTCCTGCCGATGCCGCATCGGAGAAGGCGGACGCGGGCGAAGCGGCAAGATCTCGCGCATGGCTAGCGGCGATCGTCGCCCACTCCGATGATGCGATCATCAGCAAGGATCTCGACGGGATCATCACCAGCTGGAATGCCGGGGCGAAGCGTCTCTTCGGTTACGAAGCCGAGGAGGTTATCGGCCGACCGGTGCTGATCCTGATCCCCGAGGACCGGGTGGATGAGGAGCCCGAAATCCTTGCCCGCATTCGCCGTGGCGAGCCTATCAAACATTACGACACGATCCGTCGTCGCAAGGACGGCTCGATGGTCGATGTTTCGCTGAGCGTCTCGCCGATCAAGGATGCGGCCGGTGTGATCGTCGGCGCTTCCAAGATCGCCCGCGACATCACCGAAAGGCGAGAGCGCGAGCGACAGCAGAGCCTGCTGCTGAGCGAAATGAACCATCGGATCCGCAATACGCTGGCGACGGTCCAGGCGCTCGCGACCCAGACCATGCGTGGCGCGCCGGCGGAAGAACGCGCTGCCTTCGGCGCGCGGCTGCAGGCGCTCGCCCGGGCGCATGATCTCTTGACCCTGGAACGGTGGAACCGGACCACGGTGCGCGACGTGATCCAGCGCGTGCTGCAGCCGTTCGAGGAGCAGCATCGCGACCGTCTGACGATCGAAGGCTTCGACGAAGCGGTGTTGGAGGCGGGGAAGGCGATGATGCTGGCGATGGCGCTGCATGAGCTCGCGACCAACGCCATCAAGTACGGCGCTCTTTCGCTGCCGCAAGGGCAAATCGTCATCACCTGGGACCGGACGGCGGACCGGCCCAGCGAACGTATTCGCATCCATTGGCGCGAGACCGGTGGGCCGTCGGTGACACCGGGGCAGCGCCAGGGTTTCGGTACGCGCCTAATCGCTCTGAGCGGCGGTAGCATCGCCTTCGAGCCTGAGGGCGTCTCCTGTACGCTCGAGCTGGCGCGTTAGCCTAAGGGCCGCATTTCCCGCCGCCGCAGATCGCGCCAGCATTCGAGGTGGAGTGTCGCTTCGCTGCGGGCCTGTTCCCGCAGTGTCTGCCAGGCCCGGCTGGGGCGGGCAAGCGTCCCGCTGCGCAGCATCCGCACCAAGTTCCGAAAGCAGTTCTTCGCCAAGGCGAACTCGCGGGCGGAAATGAATCGTAACCGCTCATTCCGGTCGAGCCCACGCATCGCACGGAGATCGCTTTCGATCCGCTCCTGCGCCGAGATTGCGGCACGGATCTCGATTGGAATGCCGGAATCGTAACGGAGCTCGGCATCGCGCCGCATGCGTTGCGAAAGGGCGAGTGTCTCGCAATCCATCACGAGAATGATAGGCGATTTCCGATCAACTGTAAATAGGTAACAGCCTATTGCAGCGTCTAGAGCATCTCGTCGCGGGTAAGGACCAGATGGACGGATAGTACATCGGCCGACTTGAAGATACGGGTCTTCCGGGGATTGAACTGCTCGACCGTGATTTCACGATCTGTGCGCCGCACAAGGCGCTTCAGATAGGCGAGGGGATTGTCGCCTTCCACCTTGGGGCGGACCTGGATCACGACATCGCGGCCGATGACCGGTGGCCGCGCGGCATAGACAAGAACGATCTCTCCAGGCTCGTAGCGCGGCGCCATGGAATCGCCCTCGACATAGAGCGCATAGATGTCTCCCTTGCCGATCAACGAGACAGGGCGGCGTACGTACTCGATGGCGTCACCCATGTTCAGTTCAAAGGAACCTTCGGTGCCGCCCCGCACGGTGCCTCGCACCGGCACGGTCTCCGGTCGCCCGGCCGGCCGCGCGAGCCGAACGTCAGGAGCCGGACGGACATTCGGCCGTTCGGCCTGGTCTTCGGCCAAGCTGCCGCGGGGCGCGGTTGTGAGATAGATTGTGCTCGCGGTATCCTCCGGTCCGCCTCGCG
>Ga0335080_10000384_pt1 | contig 40010 bp, 29 predicted proteins | sample Lox_Sample_34_FD_206720 | JGI IMG/M metagenome (GOLD analysis project Ga0335080, IMG submission 206720) | Soil microbial communities from Loxahatchee National Wildlife Refuge, Florida, United States - Lox_Sample_3.4 | ecosystem: Environmental > Terrestrial > Soil > Wetlands | place: USA... | reverse complement strand
AATTGGGGGCACTTCTTTCCGGTGCAGGTATCCCGGCGGGCATCAATCCGCGACCAGAGATCCGAATCGTCCGGCAGGAAGGTCAGTTCGGCCCGGTCACCCGTCTCGCTGAGTTTCGACCAGTCGCGGATTTGCCGAAAAGCGTCAACCTCTTCCATGCCCTTGAGCATAGGCTGATCCGCCATCGACGCCATCTTCGAAAGGCACAAGAAATTAGAGCGCCCTTTCATGACGGCCACCTTCAAGTTTGGAGCGAAGTGCTTCTGCAGGAAGGGCACGTCCTTCTGGTAAAGCTGCTCCTGAAGCGATTTGGTCGCTGTCGAAATGACCACGCGACGGCCGCTGCAAATGGCGGGAAGGAGATACGCAAGAGTTTTGCCGGTACCTGTTCCTGCTTCGACGATGGCATGGTGATGGTTCGCGAACGCATCATTGACCGCATTAGCCATTTCGAGTTGCCCCGGCCGATGTTCGTAACCACCGATCATGCGCCGGTCTAGCATGCCCCCCGGACCGAAAATGTCCTCCATCGAAGGGTTTCTATCAATGGGTGCATGATCGCCTTGGCGTTCTTCGGCTGTTGTATCAGTTTTGCGAGGGCGAGAAGTCGATGCCGGAACCGTCTTAGCGCGATGAGGCGTCTCCGCCTCGTCCAATGGCACGTACACCCGTTCGAAACCAACGTCTGGCTTCTGTTGCTGTTCCTCTTTGACCGTTTTGGGTTTACGCTTAGCCAGGCGAGAGCCTCAATTTCTTTTTTCGGGATGCTCATTTACGATACCACACGGACTTCAAACCACTCTCGAACCCAGGCGCCAGCACAGGGTTCTCTATTTTATGCGCGGCGTCAGCGGTGTTAAGTGTGGAACACCGTTCGTCTTTCGCGTGCGTCGAATATCATCCTTGGGCTAGAGTGTTCAGGGGGGATTTCAGGCGATCCGGCCTAATTGCCTGAGCCATTTCTTATGAACGGGGTGTTCGAATGAATTGGAAAAGCTCGATCCTGCTTTTGCTGTTGGTAGTCGCCTCTGTCTCGCTGGCCTCGTGCAGCGGCTTGAACAGCACCTGCACGACAAACTGCACCAACGGAAGCGCCAAGGTAACACTCACACTCTTCGATACGCCTCCCACCGGCACCACCGTACTGAGTTTCAGCCTGCCCATCGTCGGAATCAGCCTAACACCGCAGTCTGGCAGCCCAGTCTCGTTGTATTCGCCAAGCTCGGTAACGCCGACCGAGATCACCCGCCTGCAAAGCGATTCGGCCCTAATTGCCGGCGGCGTCAGTGTGGCTGCGGGAACCTATACATCTCTGAACGTTACGATCGGGGCCACTTCCGGGGTCTTCATAAACAGCACAAACTCTACGATCACTTACACCTTGAACGGCAGCACCACCACTTGCCAGGCTTTTGGGGTGTGCGTATTGCCGGCGGCACCCGCGACAACGGTGGCGGTGCCGATCTCCTTGACTCTGAATGGGAATGCAACGCAGTGGATCGGCATCAACGTCAATCTGAACAACGCGATCCTCACCACGGGCGGAATCAGCGTCGATTTCACCCAGCCGAACGTCCTTACGGCTACAACCACGACGCGCACCGGGTTGCCCTCCGGCGCCGTAGACACGATTGAAGACTTCACGGGTAAAGTAACGACATTGAGCAACTCGAGCATTACGGTGCAGAACGCCATCACGGGCCAATCGTTGACGGCGGGGGTTGTAAGCGGCTCAACGGAGTTGGACGTGGCTCCCGGAAGCTATAGCAACTGCACCAGTGCTAATCCGGCCGCGTGCATCGCGGTTGGAAGCACGGTCAGCATGAACGCAAACCTGGCGGCAGACGGGACACTGACCGCAACGGAGATTGACCTGTTGGATCTGGCGGCAACCGATGAGATCGAAGGCGTGATTTATCCGACAACCATCAACGGCGTTGTAACCCCCGGCGTGGTGGGATTGATCCTGCTCGATAAGAGCTCGGTGAGCGGGAATTCCGTTCTTAGTTCGGCGACGTATGGGACGGCATTCTTGCTGACTTCGACCAGCAACAGCATTACTTACAACGTCGACTCGGGGCCACTCACCCCCGCGATCGGAACAAATCCTCCGGGATTCAACGGAACCGGGAACTTCTTCGCTGGTCAAGTAGTCCGCGCGCAGGTAACCAACGTTGCCGTCGCAAACAATATAAATGGGGCGACCGCCGCGCACGTGCTCCTGCGTTGGTCGCGGCTAAGCGGTACAGTGAACCTCGTAAGCGGGAATGTCCTTACACTGACGAACATTCCGACCTACATCACGACGCTGAACTCGGGATTTACGTTGACTCCACAAGTCAACACCTATCCCAACAACACCTCTTTCGACGGCGTCGCTGGAGTATCGGAACTGACCGTCGGCAACACTGCCGCGATTCGCGCGCTATTCCTCGATTCGACCGCAGGGTCGCAGTTCCCATTCCTGGCGGCGAAGGTTCGCACGCCTTAAGATTTTTTCACCGCCTCCGCAAAAGGCAAAGGGCCGGTTCCACTGAGGGAGCCGGCCCTGTTTTCTGTCCAGGTTGGCCGCTGAATCCCAGACTGCTAGAGCCCACAAACCATGCTTGTTTAGATTGCGACGGTAGTGTTCGAAGGAAGCGGCGCAGTCGGCGGCGGCAGCGGCACAGACGGAATATTTGGCGCGATGGCGGGCTGCATGCGGCGATAGATCGCGAGTGACAATGCGCCCATGCCCCAAATGATCACTGCAAACTTAATCCACATTCCCAGGAACGGAACTGCCATCGCGACCCGAAGAATGATAATGCCGACGACCATGCGGCCAATGAACCCCCAGGTGTCGCTGGTTCGACCCAGAATCCACTGCCCGACAGTCGCGCCCACAATGATCTGCGCGAAATAAAGCGCGCCATACCACAGGAAAAGCGTGGACAAGCCAACAAAGAGTCCAACGACCGTAATGCAGGCGATTACTGCCGCGATCGGCACTGCAAACAAGACCAGCACGCCAAGTCCAAAGGAGGCACCGACATTTTCGACGTTACTCGATGCTTCACGAGAGAATCCAGGCAGAATCGAAAGCAGCACCAGACCGAACAAAATGTACGCAGCCGCCCAGATGACGGTCCAGACAGAGAAACTGGCGCCGCGCTGATGTGATTTGTGCTCCATTTTCTTGTATTCGAGAGGCGAGGCGAGCTTGGCGCCAGAGGAAACGGTGGCGGGATTGTCGCCTTCAAATTTCGCGGGGCCAGCAATGGAGGCGCTGCTATTGATGGTGAGGCTTTCGCCTTTGGCGCTGAGGGAACCGCCGATCGTGCCGTTGATGGTGCCCTTGGCAAACATCGTGAGAGCGTCCCTGCCTAGATTGCCGTCCAGCGTGAGGGATTTGGTAAAACTGGTCAGGTTGCGGCCAATCTTGCCATTGGGTTCGATGGTCAGGAGTTCCGTAAAGGTGGTTGCGCTGCGGTCGACCGAGCCGGTGAGCGTGATGTTGTTCGCCATAGAACGGAGATTGCCGTCGATCTGGCCGCTGATGCGCAGGCTTTGGCAGAAGCAGATGACGTCGCCAGTAACGTGGCCGGAGATTTCCACTTGCTCGCCGAAGCCAAAAAGATCGCCGTCGACAGTACCTTCGATGCGAACATGATCGCCCATGGCGTAGAGGTCGGACTTGACGGTTTCCTCTTTGCCGACGGTAACGGTGTCGTTCTTACGGAATTCAGCGGCGGAAGCGGACACGGGTGTCAGAAAAGCAGCGAGCAAGCCCAGGCTGGCGAACATCACGGCGAGCGCCGTGCCGCGGCGCAGATACTTTCGGATGGCAAACACGCCGAATGCAGCGACTGAGGCAAGTGCGACGAATTCAACGAGTGTGAACATGGATTGCCATCCTTTCCAGAAGGCCCCCTGAAACACCATTAAGCTCAGAAGATTGCTGCCGCCGAAGCCGGCCTGTTCGAGTTGCGCCTGAAAACCCGCAATGTATTCGGTGTAGAAGGCATACACGCCCATAGCGGCGAGTCCAAAAACGATGCCCCAGATCCAGCGCATGGAGCGCTTGGCCTGTTCGTGGAACTCCGCAAGCCTGAAGGGAAGAGGCTCGTCCTGTTCCAGCATGGAGCGCGTGAGCAGGCGGGACTCGCGATCGAGCGCGCGGAGAAGAGTGAGACAGCGCGTGCAGGTCTGCGTGTGGAGAGACACTTCCTGCGCGGCTTCGCGATCAAGCTGCCGCTCGACGTACATCAGCAGGGTCAACTCATCGCAGTGTTTGGTTGTATCTTGTTCGCTCACTGGGTTCCTCCCGCCACCAGGACGCCCCTTCCCTCAAGCGCCTGACGCAGTTCGTGCCTTGCGCGGAGCAGCACAACCCCTACAAAGGGGCGGCGCACGCCCAAGGCATCGGCAATTTCGTCGTAACTCATGTCGGAGTAGTAGCGCATGACCAGGGCCATGCGGGCGCGGACGCCGAGTGTGTCGAGCGCTTTGCGCACTTCATCGCTGCTGCGTTCTTCGATCAGTTTTTCGAGCTGATTGGGTTCCGGGGTCTCGAGTGGAAGTTCTTCTACATCTTCCATATCTTTATCGTGACGGGCTTTGCGGCGACGGAGCAAATCCCAACAATGGTTGGCGGCGACTTTGTACAACCACGCGGAAAAGGAGCGGCTGGGATCGTATTGCGATAATTTGTCCCGCAGCTTCATGAAAATTTCCATCGTGGCGTCTTCCGCGTCCTCCCTGGTTGGCATAGCGCGCCGGCAAAAGCGAAAAATAGCCGGCGCATACTCCCGGTATAGATCGCCCCAGGCCTGGGTATCCCCAGCCCTGGCCCGGACGATTAAATCCTTAGGCTCCGTAATGCCCGGCACGCTCATTCGGCCTGGTCTCAGCGGTTCCATGAGTTAGTACGCAGGGAAGCCCCTAAAACTATCACAGGTAGCAATATAAGCGCTGTGGCGCGCTCGAAAGGTCAGGGACCCTAATCCGCCGCACTTCCCTGCCTGCTTAAACTATAGTGCTTGCTTTACCCGTATTATCAATGGGTTACAGAAAAAACGGCCCCTGGCCGAGCGGCCGTTTGCATCTCGTTGCGATTTGCGGGCTTAGAAGGTGAACTTTGCGGATATCTGCATGCTGCGCGGTCCGCCGCCGCCAATGACAGGATAGCCGATGCCAACGTCAGCCGTCACAGTGAGCGGGAGGTATCCGCTGAAACGCCCGTTGTTGCCTATAGAGCTAGCATATGTCGGATCGGAGAGGAAGTTCGGCCACAGGGGACTGGCAAAGTTGGGATGATTGAAGAGGTTATAAGCTTCAAAGCGAAGCTCCATCTTCAAGCGTTCGGTAATGTTCGTATTCTTGAAAAGCGACAGATCGAGCTGACGAAACGCGGGACCAAGCAAGGAGTTGCGACCCAGATTTCCAAAATGGCGAGTGCCTGGCTGGCAAGAATCAGCAAGTTGGTCGGTTCCGCTGTAGGTGCAAGGCACCGCGAAGGAAGTCAGATCGAGGAATCGATTCGGGTCGCCGTAGTTGTAGCGGATCGGACCGACGACGTCCGGTTTCGGGAAGAAGGTTCCCGCGCCATCGAAGTCATCGGTTTCGATAATCATGTGGAATGGATTGCCGGATTGGACCGTGAGAATTCCGTTCAGGCCCCAACCGTTGCGAAGCCACTTCATACGAGTGTCTTTGGAATCGGGCAACTGGTAAATGAAATTCCAGGTCAAGCGGTTGCGCACGTCAAAATTGGAGTTGCCGCGATTGGAAATGGGATTCGTGCTGTCGGTCGGCTGCGCCGCATTGGGAACATAGTCCTCACCATCGCTGGCCGTGTCGATGGAATGAGACCAGGTGTAGTTGAGCATACTGGTGAACCCATGCCAATTGTCGATGTGTAGGCTCGTTTGCAGGGCATTGTAATTCGATTTCGCAGCGCTCTCCTGCCAGTAGATGTACGTTGGGACCGTGTCTCCCGTCAGACGGCGCGGAACGATACCTGTGCAATCGCAGCCCAGGTCGGCAGATGTGATTGCCGCTTGTCCGGGCTGGTTGATGTCGCGGAAGTCCCATAGTTTGCTGCCGTGCGAGCCGACATACCCAACCTGCAGAACCATCTTTCGACTGAGTTGCTGCTGAATGTTCAGGTTGTAATTCTGCAGATAGGGTGTGCGGATGTGGGGATCGATGCCAAACGCGTCGCCCATCGGAGTCGCGAATCCGAAGACCGGAACGTTCGGCTGAATGACGGAAACCGGGGAGGCAAAAGAAACCTGCCCAACCCCCGGGAGTCCGGAGTATGCGGGTCCGGGATCAAAGCTACTGCTATACGGCAAGTGACCGAGGAACATATCCTGCGAAGTGGCGTCATAGAAAACGCCATAGCCAGCGCGGATAACGGTCTTCTGTTTTCCGGTGACATCCCAAGCCACGCTGAGCCGGGGTGCCCAGTTGTTATAGTCGGGTTCATAGAGGCGGCCCGGGCCGACAGCAAAGGCAGCGCCGGTCGTCGGGTCCACGTTGTTGAACATCTCGTGTTTTTCCTGAACGATGCCGAAATAGTCGTAGCGCAAGCCGAGGTTGACGGTGACGCGAGAGCTAAGGCGGTAACTGTCCTGCAGGTAGAAGGCGTGAGAATTCTCGAAAGTGTTGCGATTGGTATCGCCGCTGCCTTGTGTGCCTGCTGTCGGGGTGCCTGCAAGAAAGTCCTGCAAAGAGTTGGTAGTGTCGGTTCCTTGAAATCTCAGGCGACCGCGAAACGTGCGATTGAAGATCTGAGAGACGGTGGTGCGGCGAAATTCGTAACCGAACTTGATGTCGTGCTTACCGGACTTCCACGAGATGTTGTCGATGAAATGCCAGTTGCTGTCAACGCGTTGACGCGGGTCCGCTTTATCGGCGCCTAGTTGGGGCAACCTGGACACGTTGATTACCGGCATGCCGAAATTGTAGGGATTGTTGTTGTTGGGAGTTCCCAGCCCGACGGTGTTCAGGTCGATCGTACTGGGATCGAAGCTGCGGTCCTCTGAGAAGAATCCCTCGGCGAAGCGGTTCCAACCGATGCGGGACTCATTCACAACGTTCGGCGTCAGCACCGAGACATATGAGATTGAGACCAACTGCACGCGAGTGGGAGTAGAGGTGTTGTAGTTGGGCAGCAGACCGCCGCCGGTAAGAGCGAGGGGGAAAAGTTGGAGACTGTCGCCAATGTAGTATCGTCCGGTAAGCAGATTGTCTTTGTTGAAGTTGTGATCAATCTTAACGATGGCGCTGTCTACGCGGTTAGAGAACGGAGTGGCTAACGCGGCATTCGTTCCGCCATTGTCGTAGCAGTCGATGGTGGGATCGGTTGGCGCGGGCCAGGGATTTAATGCGAGCAGTTTCTGAATGACCGGATTTATGCTGCTTAAATCTCCCGGCGTCGGAGCGTTCGCCAAGATATTGGCCTGGGTGGGAACGCACGCGGGGCTGGCTTCCGCCCCGGTTTCGCGCATTCCTTCGTAATCGACATAGAAGAACGTCTTGTCGTGATAGATCGGACCGCCTATCGCACCTCCGAATTGGTTCAAGTGAAATGGCTGCTGGGATCCGGCAGACGCAACGTCGAAATAGTTGCGCGCATTCAGCGCAGTATTTCGGAAATAGTCGAAAGCGGACCCGTGGAACTGATTGGTGCCGCTCTTGGTGACAATGTTAATGGCCGCACCGGCGCTGCGGCCGTATTCCGCTTCGAAGTTCGAGGCTACATGCAATTCCGCGATGGATTCGATGGGCAGGATTGTGGCGGGCGTACCGAAGACGCCGGCTTCGTTGATGGCCGGATCGTTACGATAACCATCGTTCATATCCGTACCGTCTAGAAGATAGTTATTGGAACGCCCGCGGGCCCCGTTCACGGAAAGCGTGCCATACGACCCGGGAGAGTCAGAGATGCCATCTGGCGCCGCTGCTGCGCCCGGTACAAGCAAGATCAATTTTTGATAATCCCGGCCATTCACCGGCAGGTTAGCTACTGTTTTCGTTTCGATAACGCCGCCGAGAGTGTTAGAGGTGGACTCGACCATAGGCAGGTCTTCGCCGACGACTTCAACCCTTTGCGCAACTTCACCAGGCTGAAGAACGACGTCGGCACGGCGCTCGGCCGACACATCGACTCTTACATTGGTAACGGAAGCGAGCTTAAACCCGCTCTTCTCCACTGTGATGGTGTAGTTGCCTATGGGCAGCTCCGGGACGGAGTAGTCACCGCTGTCACCAGTGACAACAGTGCGGGTGAGGCCGGTGTCGGTATTTTTAATGGTAACGGAAGCGCCCGGGACGGCAGCACCCGAGGAGTCCGTGACCGTGCCGAGGATGGTGCCGCGGAAGGTTTGCGCCGAGGAAATCGCTCCACCAAGGAATGCGAGCGTCATCAGCAAACACACTACCAGACCCAGGCCGCGCGAAAACCTGTTCATCTTGCTTCTCCTTGAAATGCTCAAAATGACATCTCACCCCGAGAGTCAGACACCTTCCCCGAAAGGGCCTTGGAAGCACCAAAGTGGTGGAAGCAACATACTCAGGAGCAGGGGACGAATCAAGCGTTCGAGCATCGATTGTTTCTATAGCAACGATACGGTTCCGAGGAGCAAACTCGCCACCTCGGCACGAATAAGGTAGATTGAAGGATTGAGCTCCACCAGGCGAAATTGCCAGTGGCAGCTTCAGTCCTTATGCCCGCAAAATTGCCATCCTTGGTGATCGTCGGCCGCCCGAATGTGGGCAAATCGACGCTGTTCAACCGGCTGACGAGGACCCGGCGCGCCATCGTGACTGACGAACCGGGGATCACTCGCGACCGAATCTATGGGAAGTGCGAATGGCGAGGAAAAGCGATCGAAATCGTCGATACCGGCGGAATTATCCCGGATGACAAGGCGCTGATCCCAAGTGAAATCTTCCGGCAAGCACGCGTGGCGTTTGAAAAGGCCGCGTTACTGGTGCTGGTGGTGGATGGCTCGGCGGGGTTGACACCGCTGGATGAAGAACTGGCACGGCTGCTGCGGGGAACAGGCAAGCCATTTGTGGTGGCGGTGAACAAGGTCGATTCGAATGTGCAGGAAGTGAATGCGGCGGTGTTTCACCGCTTGGGTGCTCCCGTATTTGCGGTTTCTGCCGAGCACGGCACAGGCGTGGACGATTTGCTGGACGCGGCGCTGGAGCAAACGTCGACGCAGCCCATAAGCGAAGAGCGAGTCGAGACTAAACCGATCGAGATAGCCATCATCGGGCGTCCCAATGTGGGGAAATCGACGCTGTTGAACCGGATGGCGGGGGAAGAGCGCTCAATCGTTTCGCCGATTCCGGGAACCACGATGGATAGCGTTGACACGCATGTCCTGCGGAATGGGCGGTTGTATCGGTTCGTGGACACAGCGGGGATTCGAAGGAAGGGCAAGACGAACCTGGTGGCGGAGAAGTTGAGTGTAGTGATGGCGCGGCGAGGGCTGGAGCGCGCGGACGTGGCGATTCTGGTGGTTGATGGCGCAACGGGAGTAACGCAAGGTGATGCGACGATCGCAAGCTACGCGGAGCAGTCCGGGCGTTCGGTGATTATCGTGGTGAACAAGTGGGACCTGGCGGTAGAAGCCGCGCAGACGGCGGCGGATGAAGCGGCGAAATCCGCAAAGGGCAAGAAGCAGGCGCAAGAGGGCGGCGGGATGATCCGGCGCGAAGTTGATAAAGGGAAATTGCTGTTCGAGTATGAAAAGATCGTGAAAGAGAAGTTCAAGTTTTTGAGTTATGCGCCGGTGGTGTTTCTGTCAGCCAAGACGGGCGAACGAGCACAGAAATTGTACGCCTTGATCGACGAGGTGGCGGCGGCGCGGGTGAAGAAGATTCCGACGCCGGAGTTGAACCGCTGGTTGAAGGAAGAAGTGGATTTGGAGCGCGCCTCGAATCCGAAGGCGCGGCCGATTCGGATTTACTACATCACTCAGGCAAAAATCGCGCCGCCGGTATTTTTGCTGTTTACGAACCAGAAGAAACCGCTGCACTTCAGCTTTGAGCGATTCCTGGAGAACCAAGTGCGCGCCAAATGGGATTTTGCGGGCACGCCGATGCGGTTTATACAGAGATTGAAGAAGCGCGGGGAACGCGGAAGGGGCGAAGAGTGACGCGCTGTAACCGGTAGCGAGGAAGTTGACTTCGACGCGTTTTGACCTAGGATGGGGAACGGAAGCGGCGCAAGAGGAAAGATGGACGAGGAATCGAATTTGAGCAGCCCCGCCAGCGCAAACGTTCCCGAGCAGCCAGAGAAGGTAGACGGCTACTATCAAATCGGGGATGTGAGCCGGCTCGCGAATGTGAAGCCGTTCGTGCTGCGCTTCTGGGAAGAAGAGTTTCCTATGCTCCAACCCATTAAAAGCTTGAGTGGGCGGCGTCTGTACCGCCAGGAAGATGTTGATTTGATTCTGAAGATCCGGCGGCTGCTGTACGATGAGGGCTTTACCATCGCGGGGGCGCGGCGATTCCTGCAAGACACGGAGAACGGAACCGCGGAGCCAAACGCTAAAGGCGAAGAGCCGCTGCCGTCGGCAGAAAGCACCACAGCGGAATTGAACAGGAAAATGCTGCTGGATCTGAGGGATAGCTTGCGCAGTTTCTTGACGCTTCTCGAACGCAAGTGATAGCCTTGAAATTGCGATAAGCCGCGATTTCCGCGGCGTCCAGCCAGTCGGGACGTAGCGCAGTCTGGTAGCGCGCACGCTTGGGGTGCGTGAGGTCGCGAGTTCAAATCTCGCCGTCCCGACCATTCCTTTTTTATAAATCTCGTTTAATCCCGGAAAAGGCTCTTATTGGTCCTGCGCCTGGACGATGGGAAGCTGGGACGCGAGTTGGATGTCGATCATCATCTGGATACGGCGTTCGAGTTGGAAAAAGGTGGCGGTCTTTTTGCCGGGGAGCACCTTGTTGATGACGGGGACGTACTTGGCGCGAAGGGCGGAAACCTGCGAATCCACAGCTAACCAACGATTCGTGTAATCGAGAGCTTGGGCGTCGGTCATGCTGCCCCAGTTGTCTGCATACTCCTTAATAAGCTGGTATTTCTGGTTGTTAATCGCGACCAGGTCAGCGGTGTACTGATCGTAAACGGGCCAGAACTTGGTGGATTCGTCGTCGGTGAGTTTGAGGTTCGCGGCGATGAGCTGCTTTTTCTTCGAACGAATGTCTTGCCGCAGCAATTGAATGTTCTGATCAACGGCTTTCTGTGAATCGTCGCTCGCGGAAGATGACGCGGCAGCTTGCGCCTGCGCTTTCGGCGTGACCAACAATAACGCGCCGCTTAAAACGAAAAGTATTCCTAGATTCTTTTTCATAACAGGTCTCCTTCGGTTGTGTGCCAGCCGGGTCGCAGGGCAGGCGCAGACACTCTTGGCTTCGCAAGGCTTCGGAATGGCCGGTAGAAGCTGTTGGCAAATCGAGGCGACAGTATTAAAAACAATCTCCGCTTGAGCGGAAGAGGAGACCTGTGTAACAACTTCAAGGACCGGCGTGGGAGAAAGAGTACGGTCTTTTCGAAAATTACTCAAGGAAGGAATCTCACCTCGCGAGCTCGACTGTGTTTCGCAGGGGTAGAAGTTGTACAATCCGCAGTAACAACGAAGTTCATTTCCGCACGAGGGAGAACCCATGAAATTGCGCCCCTGCACACTTCTGCTTTCCGCATTGGCATTCGTGTTTTTGATGACAGCCGCCGCACAAACTCAAAAGGCGCCGGCAAAAGAAGGAATACTGAGCGCGGCCGACGTTGGAGGCAAACTCTTTCCGGACAAAGTTTTCTTCCGTGGCCAAGTGGCCCCGGTGCAAGCAAGGAACTCGGGCGGTGTGCGTTTTGGCGATGAACTGCTGGTGATGGCGGCGCTGGTGGATTCTTCCGGGTATGCCAGTGGCATCAAAGAGAAGTATCAGGGCTATCTGATCACCGAAGTTCCGCTTGAGGTAAATGGACAGTCGCTAAAACCCGGCGCCTACGGTTTCGGATTCATCGAGAACGATCAATTCGTATTGATGGATGTAGGGGCCAACGAACTCTTCAAGGCCAGTTCAAAGAAGGACACCGAAATCAAACATCCAGTGCCGCTGCAAGTCGTGGCGGGTTCAACCGCGGGAGTATACCGGCTGTATAAAGGGAGGGATTACGTGGAGATTCATCGTGTGAAGTGAAGGACCAGAAGACGAGTGGACGGTCGGCCGTTTGCAGTTCGTGATCTTCAGAAAATCAGACAGGGGGCTGGTCATCAGCCCCCTGTTCGCGTTTTTGATTGTGTACGTGTGCCTAGGCGTTTTTGATCTGGCCTGATGCCGCATCCCAAATCACCTGGCTCTGGCGAAAATAGGATTCGTTAGCCATATGGCAGGCGAGCGCTGCGTGATGGCCGAACGTCGCATCCTCGGGCAACGATTTGCGAGAACGAACCGCCTCGAAGTAGGCCCACATGTGCGGGCGCTGGTCGTCCCAATCGTCCCCTTTGTAGGTGAATGACTCGAACAATGGCTCTTGTCCGGGCTTGGCATCGTGGTCGTCATGCCACTTTTTGAAGTAAGCGTCGCGCATTTCACGTGGGAAGGAGTACGCATAGTAGCTCGGCGCGGTGTCTTCGCCCGTTTGCGGATAAAGGGCCATGCCGAATTCAGTGACCTCGAGAATTCCCTTGGAGCCCTGGAAGCGATACGTCTCGGGAGTTTCACAGCCGAGATTCAGGCGGAGATACACGGGGATTTTCCCGTACTGATAGAGGGCGGCCTGCACGTCAGGCATGTTGCGCCCGTCCGGGAAGCGAAGGATCCCGCCGTAAGCGGTGCAGCGATCCGGCGGCTGATTCCAGCCGAGCATGAAGTTCATGCCGCTGACAAGGTGAACGAGCAGGTCGCCGGCGACGCCGGTACCGTATTCCTTCCAGCAGCGCCAGCGCGCGAAGATCTCACCCTTGAATGGAACTTTCGGAACGGTCCCCTGCCAGGTGTCCCAATCGAGAGTCGTGGTCGAAAGATCGCTCGGCAAGGGATATACCCAGGCGCCGTTGGGGTCGTTGCGGCCCAGCGAACCTTCCACAAGATTCAGCTCGCCGATGCAGCCGGAGGCCAGCATCTCTTTCGCTTTCTTGCAGAGAACGGAGCTGACGCGCTGCGAACCGATCTGGACGATGCGGCCGGTCTTCTTGCCGAGCTGCGCCATCTCCACGCCTTCGGCCGCGCTGTGGGACATCGGTTTCTCGAGGTAGATGTCTTTGCCGGCATTCAGCGTGTCCACGAAGACTTGCTTGTGCCAGTGGTCCGGGACGGCGGCGATGATGCAGTCGATGTCCTTGTTGTCGAGCAGTTCCTTGTAATGACGCGTCGTAGTGATCTTGGAGCCCGCGATCTCCTTGGCAAGCACGTGGCGCCCATCGTAGAGGTCAGCAGCGGCCACGCATTGTGCTCCGGGAAGGCCGACGGCGGTCGAGAGCAGGCCATTGCCCTGCATGCCGACACCGATGATGCCGAAGCGAATCTGGTCGCTTGGCGCAGCCATCTCCCACTTCGAGGGAATGCGTTCGGGTTCCAGGATAATCTTTTTCGAAACAGCCATCGCTCCGGTGGTGGCAGCGGTGGTTTGCAGAAACGAGCGACGGGTAATCTGTTTTTTGCTCATAGTTCTCTCCGGAAAATTTGAGGATCGGGAGTTACTTCAACTTCTGCATGCTGACTTCCTTGAAGAACACGATGTCGTTGTTGCTGTGATTCTGCAATCCGAACCAGCCTTCCTCGGGGCGGCGACCGCGCTGGGGCTCAAAATCAAACTTCTTGTCGGGGACCGGCTGGCCTTCGGTATAGTCGGTGACTTTCACGCCATTGAGTTCGACGACCGTGTGGGGCCCATCGAGGGTGATGATCATGGTGTTCCATTCGGGACCAGGCTTACCGGGCTTCGCGAGAGGCTTCGTCAGCGAATAGAGCGTGCCAGTGATGTGGTAGTCGTCTTCGTTCGAAGTTTCAGGATGGTTATCGATCTGGACTTCGTAGCCGTAGTGCACGGGCATCCATTCCTCGCGAGGTTCAATGGGAATGCGGATGAATACGCCCGAATTGTCATTCATGTCGCGCATCTTGAAAACAACCTTGATGCGGCAGTTGCCAACCTTGCCGCCGGTCCAATACAACAGGCCCATACCGCCGTGCGTCTGAATCAGGCCGTTTTCTACGGTCATATTGCCGGGACCGACGTGTTTCCAACCGTTAAGATCCTTGCCATTGAACAACTGCTGCCACTCTGGTTCCGCCGAACGTGCGGCGAGCACCAGAATCATCGCTGCCGCCGTCAGCATCAGAACGACTACCGATTTACGCATGCAAACACCTCCCTGGGACACTCTAAGAAGCAAAAACGTTTCGCAGCATGAACCACAGGTTCGCGGGACGCTCGGCAAGCCGGCGCACGAACCAGGGATACCAGTAGCTTCCATAAGCCACGAGCACCACCGAACGGCAACCTTCGCGCGCGAGGCGTTCCTGTTCGGCTCGCTGAATGCCGTAGAGCATATGAATCTCGCAATCGGTCTTGGGCATCGCCTGCTGAACTATGTAGTCAGACAAGCGGCGTATTAGAGAGACATCATGCGTGCCAAAGACTGCGCGAAGACAATTCCCTTCCCGTCTTGCTTTCAACATTTCCTGTGCCAGCGAAAAATAGTTTTCGTCGACATCGGATTTTTTCGGAAATGCGACGTCGGGCGGCTCCTTGTATGCGCCCTTCACCAGGCGAATAGACGGCTTCATTGGCAGCAAATCCGCCAGATCTTTCTTGGTGCGGTACAGGTAAGACTGCAGGCACAGACCGACGTTGGGATAGGTGGCCAGCGCCCGTTTATAAATACGCAGGGTGACGTCGACATAATTGCTGGCTTCCATGTCCACCCAGATAATCGATTTACTGCTTTCTTTGCGAATTATCTGCTCCAGGTTCTGGAAACACAAATCGGGAGAGAGGTCGAGGCCAAGCTGTGTGAGTTTGACGGAAACCTCGGTTTCGAGATTGGCGGCGTGGATGCGTTCGAGAACTTCCAGATAGTGCTCGGTGACTTTCTGCGCTTCTCCGCTGTCAGCGACATTTTCGCCAAGATGCGTGAAGACGCTGCCGATTTTTTTTTGCGCGAGGGATTGGGCCGCGCCGAGAGCTTCGTCGAGAGTCTCTCCCGGCATAAAGCGGGAAACACTTTTGCGCACGAATGGCAGTTTCCCTGCGTGTTCGCGCAGCCACACATTCTGCGAGGCGGCAAGCAAGAGCGAGCGCATCAGCGCCATGGACCCGATATTCCTCCCGGGGGAGCGAATGTGAAGGGAAGAGACTGCCCCATTCTAGACCAACTGGTATAGGGAAAGTCATCCTGATTGTTAGAAATGGGCGTGGGTCAGTGCGACGAAATTGTGAAGGCGGAAGAGGGCAAGGACAGGGCCTCCGACAACAGGCGGGAAATCTGCGCCGGAAGAGCACGCACAGCGAGGCCCAGTCGAGCCTCGCTAGCCTTAAGTTCGACGGCTGCCGCGTCCAACTCTTTGCCGGGATTGGTGCTAAGAAGGTCCTGGGCGCGATAGAAACAGGCAAATACGAGACGCTCTGGTTGCTTTCGGCGGTGCAGGAACTGCCCATAGGCGTACCAATCGATTGCCGCGGTGTGTGGTTCGCCTTCCGTTTCGTCGATCACCAACGCCTGCTGAAACAAGAGCGCCGCCTCGCCGATACTGCCCACCTGTTCTTGCGCATCGGCGGCGTGCACCAAGGCAAGGCTGTGCAATGCAGGATCCTTGAGCTTTTCCGCAAATTGCGCGGCAGCTCGATAACTTGTGAGGGCTTCGCCGATTTTTTGCGAAGCAGCGTCGGCATCCGCCACCTTGATCAAAGCAGAGATCACCGTAGGGCCCTCGCCGTTATGCTCCGTCGAGTTCTTCGCCACTTCTTTCAAATAAGCGCGATAGTGGCGCGCGGCAGCCTGCGTTTCGCCGTTCAACTCGAGGGCCTGGGCCAGATAGAGTTGGGCATTCGTCTGCGCAGGATCGGCGGCGACGGCGCGCTGCCAACTGTCCACCGCTTCCTCGGGATGGCCGAGCTTTTGCGCAAGCAAACCATAGTTCACCAGAGCATTCGCATTCTGGGGCGAGCGTTCCAACAATCTCTCGTAGAGGGCATAAGCGTCCTGATCGCGGCCGCCCACAATCAGGCCCCGCGCATAGGCTTCTTGCAGACTCATGTTGCCGGGATTCACCTCCGCCGCACTCTGTAGAGCACGCAAAGCGAGCTCGCGTTGGCCAGCTTGATCCGCCGCCTGGGCCAGTCTGGTTTGCAGCGCGCTGTCGTCCGGATTGAGGCGGGCGGCACGCTGCAATGAGCTGAGGCTGGCGGAGACATTGGCCCAGTAGAAATGGAGGCGATCCACGGCGCCCCACAGTAGGAGAGCGGCGACGAGCGAAATGCGCAAAGCACGCGCTCCGACGGTGTTTCCTCTGAGCCACCGAAAAGCAACTGCCAGCGCCTTCTCTGATGATTCGGATGCGTCTTGTTCGTCGGGATTGTCGAGAAGAAGCGAGGCTATACGAGAATCGCGCAGCTTCCAGAGCGCGCCGTCCAGAATGAAGTGATGCAGGTTCACAAGGGCGGTGAACGTCAGAAAACTGGTGGCAAAGTCGGCGTGAAAGACACGGCTGATAATCCAAGGGCCCGGGATAAACAAGGCGATGCCGCCGGCGACCAGGGTCAAAAGGTAGCCCGCGAAACTCCAGTTCGTCTTCCCCTCCGCTTGCGCCTCTCGCTCCTGATAGTAACTGGTGATCCACAGATATTGCGCCGAGTGCATCACCGCGAGAATGCCACTCGAATAGCGGGTGGCCAGAACTTCATGGCGCCTTACGAGTTCAATCACAGATGGCAACAGGAACCACAGAAACTGCGTGGTGATGAGAGTGATACTGGGCAGCAACGCCTTCCACGAGCCTCGTTTCGCGAGCGACGTTGTAGCCCACACGCTAGCGGCAAGAAAAAACACGCCCAGCATAGCCCGCACTGGCAACGTAAATTTCAGCGGCAACCCCAGTGAAAGGATGAGTGGATCCGGCGATTTGCCGGTGTGGAAGCTGAACAAGAGCATCAAATAGGACGCGACAAACGCAAGGTGCAGAGCTTGGCGCTCGCCTTCGGAGGGCGAGAGTCCCGCACGGCGGCCGAACATCATCAGCAATCCAAAGTTCTGCCCGGTGTAATGCCAGGGGCTCCAGCAGATGTAAAGCGTAAAGATCCAAGGCAGCAACGGATACCAAAGATGAGCGATGAGCCCGGCGGCGGCCAACAGCAGCGCGATGTGGACGGTGAAATAACGATATTTCCGGAACTCGCCGTAGCTGTGATAGGCGCGGTAAACGGTTGCCATGAAGTGCGGATAGTTGAAGAGCAGTGCAAGCAGATAAAAAGCGAAAGACCACTGAGTACTGGAACGTGGGGAGACGTAGTTAGTAAATACTAGCAGCGGAGCGGACCATGCGCCGCATCCAATGAGTAGGTCGACGCCTGGGCGATAGATCCACGGAGAACCTGGCGAAGCGTTGCGGCCTTGGTCCGTTGTGCCCGTTGGAATGGACATTTTAGATGACATCTTTATCGAGCCTAACGTACTCTCACGCGTGCCACGTCCCCGCCCCGCAGCCGCATGCGGTATGAGTTACGACTTTCCCGCCGCATTCGTGTTAGAGAAATAGGGCGGCGCCGCAAAATATCGCGACGCCGCTGCTTTTTTCGGCAATGATATCCATCGCTTTTGGGGCTGTTGTTGCATCAAAGGCAGTAGAAGTACACATTGAGGAGAATGGAAATGAGGAACCATACCACCATTGTTCGCGCAGTCCTGTGCGTGGCCGCACTCGCGCTGCTTGTCGCGGGTGTGGCTCCGGCGCAGACTAAATCTTCGCCGCCGGGCACGGCGACGTTTACCGTCACGGCCGTGGGCAAGAAGGAGAACGCGCCGCCCATTTCAAAGGACGACGTACAGTTATCCATGGGTAAGGATCGCAAGCAAATTGGCGATTGGAAAAAAGCCGATCAGCTGTACCTTGCGATTCTGATCGACAGTTCGATCGACACAAGCGCGGCAGGCCAGTGGGACTACCTGAGGGAGTTCATTCAGAGCCAACCGGCTTCGACGTACATTGCCGTAGGCTACCTGCAGAATAACACCGCGATGATCGCGCAAGACTTCACGCAGAATCATGAATTGGCGTCGAAGGCGGTGAGGATACCGATTGGCATTGGCGCGCTCGGCTCCAGCCCGTACCTCGCGACGTTGGACATGCTGAAGCGCTGGCCAGACACCGGCGCGCAGCGTTCGATTCTTCTCGTTACCTCGGGAATCGATTATTTCCGCGGCCAGGGATTCGGGCCATTCTCGCCGGATCTGGACTCGGTGATTTCACGGGCACAGCGGCAGAACATCAATATCTGGACGATTTATTATCCGAGCGCGTCGCATCGCGGGCATTCGTTCTTCCTCGGAAATAACGCGCAGATGAACATCGATAAGCTGTCGCAGGATACCGGAGCGGAGTCCTTCTTTCTGGGGCTGGGTATGCCGGTATCCATCAAGCCGTATCTCGACGAGATCAATACGCATCTGAACAACCAATACTTGCTGACATTCGCGGGCGGCGGCGGCGCGAAAGGCAAATTCCAATCCGTGAAGGTCAAGACCGAACTGGCAGACGTGGAGTTCTTCACGCCCTCGGCGGTGTTTTTGCCGCCCGGTTCGTGAGGGGCAGTATCGTTAGAGGTAGAACAGGCGCCCGGTTGCGGCCGGGCGCTTTTTCTTAGGATAGGGGCGTTCTTCAGGTGCCGCGCGTGGAGTCTCGAATGACGAGCTCGGGATGGAGCTTTTGCGAGACGGCGGTGAACTCGCGGTTCTCCTGACCGGCCTTGATGGCATCCATCACTATGGTGACAGCCGCGCCGCCCATGACCTCGAGAGGCTGTCGCACGGTGGTCAGAGATGGCACGGCAAGGGCAGAGATCGCCACGTCGTCGAAACCGGTGACGGAACATTCCTCAGGAACACTGATTCCGGCTTTCGCAAGGGCACGCATAGCGCCGAGTGCGCTGAGGTCATCGAATGCCATCAATGCGGTGAACTTCTTTTTCGTTTGCAGCAGTTCTTCGGTGAGACGGTAGCCATGCTCGAAGCTGGCAGTGGCATCAAATACATCGGGCAACTGCACAGTCAAGGCTGGGTCGAGGTCGAGTTTCACGGATTGCGCAAACTTCTGGATACCCCGCCAGCGAGGCGCCGTGTCGATGAGGCGCTTTGGTCCGCGGATGAAAGCGATCTTGCGATGGCCGCGCTGATGGAGATGTTCAAGGGCCTGGCGGCCGCCGGCTTCGTTATCGACCATGACAGAGCTGACGCGGTTCCCGGGCAATTCCCAGCCAATGGTGGCCGCCGGAATTTCGCGCTTGTTCAGATCGGCGAGGACGTCAATGTCGACGAAAAGCCAATTCGCGACGACGATCAGGCCATCGACGTGGCGCTCGAGAAGCATTTCGAGATAGCGCTCAAAGCGATCGCGCTGGTTGTGGGCGTCGGCGAAGATGGGGAGATACGCGAGGGGATAGAGCGCGTTTTCGATCCCGCGAAGAATCGGAGTGCAGAACGGGTCGGTAACGTCGAATAGCATTACGCCGATGCTCTGGCTGCGCTTGCTGCGGAGAAAGCGCGCCATGGCGTTCGGGCGATAGCCAAGTCGCTTGGCGGTTTCTTCGATGCGCTGGCGCGTGGTGGAGGCAATGTAGCGCGCCAGGGGAGCATTGTTGAGAACGATGGAAACTGTGGCAGGAGAGAACCCCGTGGCCTGCGCCACGTCGCGCATCGTGATGAGTCCGCGCTTACGCCCGGCTTTCTTCATGGACCGTCCCTCGCGTGCCCATCATCAGTCGATTCCACCCCAAATGCAATGAAATCGCGCAGCGAAGTTCACTCTTCGGGAGGCACTTCGAACGACATTTCTTTGCGGAAGAAATTGGTCTTCCAGGCGCCATAAGCGACGCCGAGAGCCAGCCAGATGCTGCCGGCGATTTTTGCGGGTGGACTCAAGCTCCACCAAATCCCGGCGCACACGGTGAAACCGATGAGCGGCATAAGCAGATCACCGATGTGCCGTTCTTTTCCGCGCAAGTAATAATGCGTAAAGTAAGCCGCGTTCACACCCATAAAGGCGATGATGGCGCCAAAGTTCAGCATCTGAGCGCCGCGGTCATAGCTGAAGATGGAAGGCCAAACGGCCAAGATTCCACCGACCAGTGCGAAAGCGCCGACGAAGAGCACGCTGTTCGCGGGAATTCGGTGTTTGGCTTCGACCTTGCCGAAAAAACCTTTCGGAATTGCGTCGTTGCGGCCCATGCCGTAGAGCAAGCGGCCAGCAGCAAGCTGCGCCGCCATGCCGGAACCGATATTGGCGATGAGCACGGTGAAGTTGAGGAGATGGAAGAGAAAGAAGCCGCCGATCTGCTGGGCCACGATGGGAAACGCAGATTCGACCTTGTCTTCAGGAAAGGCTTTCGAACCCCAGACAAGCTGTGCTGCGTAAACTTCAAGTGCCGAAAGCACACCGGCAAGAATGCAGACAATTACCGTGGCGAGCATGATGTTGCGGCGTGGATTTTCGACCTCCTCGGAAAAGGTCGAAATGCCGTCGAAACCGATATACGTGAGGACCGCGAGGGAGGTGCCGCGGCCGATTTTTGACCAGTCGAAGGTTTGTGGGTTGTAAAAAGGTTCGGTGAAGAAACGCGTGCCGTGTTCGTGGTAACCGATCACGAAGCGAATCACGAAGGCGAAGAAGATGACGACGACAATGGACATGCCCGCAGCGAGGACTTCGTTGATGCGCGCGGAGGTCTTTACTCCGCCCAGATTCAGCACCGTGAAGAAGCCGGCATAGAGAATCGCCAAGATCCAGTAAGGCATTTCCGGCAGGATGTTCTGAGTGAGCTTGGCGCAGATGATCGTGCAGATCATAGGGTTCAGGATGTAATCCATCACCATGGCCCAACCTGTAAGGTAGCCCAGTCCGGTGTGAATGCCCTGTCCTACATAGGTGTATGCAGAACCGGCGCTGGGATAGATGCGCGCCATCTTGCCGTAAGCGATGGCCGTGAAAAACATGGCGATCATCGCAATCAGAATGGTAGTAACAACGTGGCCGCCAGCGGCATTGTTGATCACGCCGTAGATGCCCATAGGCGCAATCGGCTGGATGATGACGATGCCGATGACGATTAGATTCCAAAGGGTGAGACTGCGCCGCAGGCGAGGCCCCGCGGCAATGGTGCCGGCGTCAGCGCTCAAGCACCTCTCCTTTTGCCGGGCCGCTTCCCGTCAGAACCGGAAAGCACCACGGCGCGTGTGAGATTTTTCGGCGCGTCGGGATTCAAACCCTTCCGCAGGCCGACCGCTGTTCCCAAAAGATGAGCAGGGATTGCGGTGACAGGGTATCGCGCAAATTCGGGTCCGTCCAGCGCAAGTTCGATAAGCAGGTCGCTATTCGTTTTGATCTCGGGAGCGGCGCGGTCGACGATCACACATGTGGCGGCGCCGACCTTCTTCAATTCGCCGAGAAGAGTGGTCTCGGGTTCCCTCGCAGCGTCAGACATGTAGAAAGTGATGAGAGTTTCGGGCCCGGCAATCGAACGGGGACCATGGCGGAATTCGAGCGAGTGATAAACCTGAGCGTAGGATGAGGACATTTCCGTGATTTTGAGGCCGGCTTCCTGAGCAAGCCAGTAGTGAACGCCCTGGCCGAGGAAAACGTAGTCCGAAAACCTGCGCTTGCCGGCGAATTCCTCGATCTTGCGTGCATTTTTGTCCAGCCACGCTTGACCCTTGCTGGGGAGCGCATCCAGAGCGGCAGCAAATTGCAGGTCGGTGACGAAGCGCAGGCCGAGTCGCTGGAAGCCGAGAAGAATGGCGGTGAATGAGCGAGTCATGACCATGCTTTTCTCGTCGGCCCAATCCAGCTTGAATGTGTAGGTACACAGGTTCTCAAGGAGACTTCGGGGATTGCAGGTCACGCCAAGGGTCTGCACGCCTTTGTATGCCTGCAGCAATTCCGCGGCGCGCAGGACCTCTGTGGTTTCCCCAGAGCGGGACATCAGGACGATCTGCTCGGCCCCCACTCGCCGGACGGTCTCTTCGGGCGCAAACAGCAGTTCAGAGGCAGGTACCGCCGTAGCCGGAATGTAAAAGTGCTTGGTCCACAGGGCCGCAATAAGCTGGGAAAGGTAGAGACTGGAGCCACAGCCAACGAACAGCCAGGGGCTGCGCGGGGAGAAACTGTCTGCCAAACGTTCGAGGATGCCGGTCTCCTGCAGTTTGTTTTCCGTCTCCGCCCAGATAGCGGGCTGCGAGTAAATCTCTGTGTGGGTGTGTTCGGCCGGGCGCAGCTTACCGCTTTGCCTATGCGGCTTGACCTTCGCCGTAGGGGTTGCCAAGAGACGACTCCTTCTATTGAAACGTTTGAATAGGACTATTTTGCGAGAGCCGGGTGCGCCGCGCAAGCCCTAAATTCCTGAAACCTGGACTAGCGCGTGGCGCATTTTACACCGGCTTGACAGCCAACCCGCCAGGGAAATCCACAACGCCTTCCTCAGCTGTCCTTTAGGCCAGTTCCCAAAATTGCTTTCCGGCCTTATCTCTTGGTTCACAGCTGCCTCATTGTGCGCACCGCGGCCTGGGGTTTTCGCGTCTAATTGAGTATGCAGATGCTTTTCGTCGGCCCTCAGCTCACGTACAAAAGGCAGAAGGGATGGCTGTCCTAGCCCGTAAGATGGATCGGCAACTCATTCGCAGGCTCGTGCTCCACGTGGCGGGCTTCGTGGCCGTTTTCGGGGCCGCGGACTGGCTGCGGTACACATCGCTGAGCATCGTCAGCCCGGATCCTATTCTGCAGGGTTATCTGCAGATGACCACGGGGCTCTTTGCCTTCGTGTTCGCCGCCGTCGCGTTGGTTCGGTTCCAGGGAACCCAGGACCGCATTTCGCTGATCCTCGGGTCGGGCTTCCTTCTCTCCGGCGCCACTCTGACCGCGTCGAGCGTGTTGTTCTTCCAGCTGATTCATGAAAAGGCAATCTGGTTTCTTTGGGCGCCGGCAGGCTGGTGGATCAGTCGCGTGCTGTTGGCGCTTTTGTTCGGCGTGGCGCTGCTCGTTGAGCATTTCATACCGCGTTCGCGCCATCCCCGCCTGGAAATCGCGGGTGCGCTGTTCGCTGTGATTTCACTCACGTATCTGATCACGGCCTCTCTGCGGCGGCTACCACCGGAGACTTCCGGGCACCCGAACACATTCATCCCGTACCCGCTACACCTGGTACCGGCGGTTATTTTTCTAATAGCACTCTACGGCTACCGGCGGCGGAAATATTTGAACAATTCGGCGTTTGACCGCGCAATCTACTCCGCGGTCTGGCTGAACCTTGCGGCGCAGCTGGCGGCGTGCCAGTCGGTGAAGCTGCTGGATGGCCCGTTCGTGTTTGCACAGCTCCTGAACGTGATGAGTTACGTGATTCTGCTGGGTGGCTCGCTGCTGGATAGCGCGCGCGTGTTTGAGCAGGTGCGTCATCTGGCAGCCAGTGACCCGCTAACCGGCCTGGCCAACTACCGCAAGCTGCTGGATGTGCTGGACACGGAGACCGAGCGCACGTTGCGCACCGGCCGGCCATTCTCCGTGCTGCTCCTCGACCTTGACGGCCTGAAACGCATTAACGACACCTATGGACACCTGGTGGGAAGCCGTGCGCTTTGCCGGGTCGCCGACATTTTGCGGGTGCATTGCCGCGCCATCGATACCGCCGCCCGTTACGGCGGCGATGAGTTCGCGGTGGTGCTGCCGGAGGCGCGCGAGGAAGAAGCGCAGCGTGTTTCTTCGCGCATTGAAGAGACGCTGGCGGCCGATCAGGAAGAGCCGCCCATTTCCGTAAGCATCGGAACGTCTGTGTATCACGGCGAAGGCGAGCGGGTGGAAAAGCTTTTGAAAGACGCCGACCACAATCTCTACCAGGAAAAGTCTCGCCGCAAAGGTGCAGCGCGGGCAAACGAGAATTCCCGCCGCCGCGCGCAGAAGAAAAGCTGAAGGCCCTACTTCGCGGGTAAGTATTGTATACCGATCGGTTGAGACCCTTCGCTTCGCTCAGGGTGACAAATCAATAGTGATGCAATTAGGTGGCGACCTCCAGCAACCAGCCGGTTAGTTCCCTTTTTGAAACGGCGTGAGCTGGTCTGTGATCTTCGATTTGTCGCCGACGACCACGATGGTCATTTCATCGGGCTTAATATATTGGCCGGTCATCTTCTGCACATCCCCCGGCGTGACAGAATTGACCTTGGCTACGTACGTTTTCAGATAGTTCTCACCGAGTCCCTGGAAATCCACATACTGCAACTGGCTGATCAGCGCGCCACGGCTGGAATTCTGAATGATGAAAAGCCCGGAAATGTAATTCTGAATGCCTCTCAGCTCCGCGGCAGGAGGGGCTTCGGATTTCAGTCGGTCGATTTCGCCGAAGATCTCCTTCAACGAAGCACCGGTGTATTGCGTGGTTACATCGGCGCTCTCTGCCCAGTAGGCGTCGTGATAGCGCCGGGAAATCTCGCTGCGCGGAGAATAGGTGTAGCCCTTCTGTTCGCGAATGTTGGCGGTAATTCGCGAATTAAAAGAGCCACCCAAAAGGGCGTTGGTGACACCGAGGGGGATAGCGTCGGGACTGGTCGGCGGAGGCACGGGCAAGCCGACAATTAGAGTGGATTGAGGCGCGCCGGGGCGATCGGTAACGTCCAAAATGCGCTGCGCTTTTGTTGTCGCTGGCTTTTCAACCCGAGGAGCGCCTTTGCCCCAGGAATTGAAGCTCTCGGCAACCGCCTTTTTCAGGGCGGAAACATCGAACTTGCCGGCGACATACAAATGTGTACGTTGCGCCCCAAAGTTCCCATCGAAATAGCTCTTCACATCTTGCAGGGCGATCTTCTTGATGTCTGCTTCGGTCGGCAGCACCGTGCCGTACGGATGATCGCCATAGAGAATCTTGCGGAACCTGATCTGCGCGATGGTCTGCGGACGCGAACTGCGCACAGCGATCTGCCGGAGGGCGTCATTTTTGAGGCGATCGAGCTCTGACTCCGGCAAACGAGGATGCTGCAGCACCTCGGCAAGCAGCTTGACGGCTTGCGGCCCAAATTCGGAGAGCACATCGAGTTGCGCGATGGTCTGGTCTGCGGTGGCCGCGACATCGAGCGTGCTGCCCATCTTCGCCGTTGCATCGGCCAATTGTTCCGAACTCAACGATTGCGTGCCTTCCTTCATGAGATCGGCGGTGAGGCCGGACACACCGACGTGATCGCTAGCTTCGTTGATCGAGCCCGCATCGATTGCGGCGCTCACCGTGACTTTGGGGATGATGCCGTAGGGCACCAGCGTGACTTTCATCCCGTTGCCGAGCGTATAGGTTTCGTTCGCCGGAACGCTGAATGCCTTGGCCGGGCCGCCTTCCGGAGGCGTTTGTTTTTGCGCCTGGGCCGGAGCTAGTGAGATCAGTCCCGTTGCCATAACCAACAAGCTCGCATTGCGCATGATCGTTTTCATCGTATGTTCTCCTTATTGGTTCTTCGCCGGAGCATCGGCGGCCGCCTTGGGAGCGGGTTGTAGTTCGATCACGGTGCGATTGCCGGGACGCAAATATTCCTGGGCGGTCTTCTGGATCAACTCGGGCGTGACCTTGTCGAATTGCGAGACGAGAGAATTCACACGCGCGGGATCGTCGTCGATAAGAGCAAAGCTGGCCAGGAGGTCCATCAAACCGAAGCCTCCGAATTCGCCCATGGTGTCATAAAGGCTGGAGCGTAGCTTGACGCGGGCGCGGTCGAGCGCTTGCTGGTCGACTTGCTTGGTGCGCAAGGGCTCGATGGAGGCGTCGATTGCTTCGAGGATCGTTTCAGGCTTGGTGGTGGGATCGTAGCGCACGTCTGCGGCAAGAAGCATCGGTCCCTGATAGTTGAACATGTTGCCGAGAAGGTTGATGCCTCCCTCGATGCTGTCCGTCAATCCGCGCTTCAGGACAAGTTCTTTGCGCATCAGGGCATCGTCGCCCTCGATAAGCATCTGCTCGATTAGCCCCATTGCGTAATAGTCGGGCGTGTTGCGGTCCGGCATGTGATAGCCAACGGCGAGGGCCGGGCGCGGCGCCAGCGGATCCTGCTTGGTGATGACTTTTTCTTTTTCCTGCTTCGGCTCAGTCAAGTCGGGAACCGGTGGCAGTTGCGAGGATTTGATCCCGCCAAAATATTTCTCGACCAACTTCTTGGCGTCAGCGGTCTCGAAATCACCAACAACCGCGAGGACCGCGTTGTTCGGCGCATAGTAGGTGTCGAAGAACTTCTGCACCTCTTCGAGTTTCGCGGCTTCGATGTCGGTAAGGTCGCCGTAAAAATTGTGAGCGTTATACCAGTTGGAATTTGCGGCCATCGGTAGGTCAATCCAGGGAAAGCCGCCATAAGGCGCGTTGAGCACGTTAACCTTCACTTCGTTGCCAACCACGCCCTGTTGGTTCTTAAGATTCTGTTCGTTCACGGCGAGGCCACTCATGCGATCGGCTTCCGCCCAAAGGACGGTTTCCAGCTTGTTCGAGGGCACCACTTCGAAATAGTTCGTAAAATCGAAACGCGTGGACCCGTTGAGGATGCCGCCGTTGGCCTGCACCAGCTTGATGAATTCCATTTTTCCAAGATTGCGCGAGCCCTGAAACATCATGTGTTCGAAGAGATGGGCGAAACCCGTGCGATCTCGCGGCTCGATGCGGAACCCGATGCGATAATAAACGCCGACGCAGACAGTAGGGGCGGTATGATCCTGCGAAAGCACGACGCGCAAGCCATTCGGCAACTTGTAGTATTCGACCGGCACGTGGAATTCGTCCGCGGCCGGCGCCGCCATCGCGGGTAATCCGCTGAACAGCACCGCCAACATCAGGACCAGCACACGCGCCAGTTCCCTTCGCGCTTGTCGCATAACGCCTCCTGGAATTTTCTCAGGCACTCTCAAATGCAGATAGACACACCTTTATATTGTTCTAGACGCAAGTCGCACGCAAAAGTTTCGTTACTCGGGCACAGAAAGAGGCTCAATAGACGGCCCGTCTCTGTTCAGCGGCTTTGTTGGCGAGCAAGAACCGGGGTTCGGGGGCCGCTTCGCCGAGAACCAGCGCTGCAGTGTACTCGCCGAACGCCGGTCCATGCTTGAACCCATGGCCGGAGCCACCGCCGGCTAGCCAGACGTTTGAAAAGTCGGGATGACCGTCGATCAGGAAGTCGCCGCTCGAAGTGTTCTCATACTGGCAGACCCGCGTTTCCGTGATCGGTGCGCCTTTCAAGGCTGGGAAGCGCTGCGCGACGTAGGCTCGCGCCCAAGCGATGGCTTCGGGCGTAGGAAGCCTCGACTGCGTGTCGGGATCGACGCGATCTCCATGCCGGTCGCGCGCCAGTTTCAACCCGCGAAACTCGATGTCGGGCATGCCGTAGACTTCGTCCCCTTGAAACAACCACGTGGGTAATTCGCGGGCTGCGAACCGTGCGTCGCCCGAGGGACAGCCAAAGAAAAACACTTCCTGGCGGGTAGGGAAGATGAGCGAGCCAAGGAGTTCAGGAAAAACTTTACCGAGCCAGGGACCACAAGCGAAAACAAAAGCGCCAGCCGAAATCTGCTCGCCGGATTTTGTGTGGACGCATTGAAGCCTGGCGCGCCCATGTGGTTGGGCGGCTTGTGCGATTCGGAATTCGACGCCGGACTGTTTCGCATGTTCAACGACGCAGTTGACCGCCCGCCGCGCCAGGAGCACGCCGCTCTCGGGCTCTAGCAAACCGCCAGTAACATCATCGAAATTCACCTGCGGGTAGCGCGACTGCAGCTGGCGCTTGCCCATCGCTTCGTGCTTGACACCGTTTCGTTCGAGACAAGCGACGGAATTGCGCAGATTGCTGTCGTTTTCGCCGGCGAGCCAGAGTACGCCCGTCTGCAAAAAGAGTCTTTCCGCAGTTTCGGCGAAGAGTTCCTTCCATTGCGCGAGGGAACGCAGGGACCACCGGGTATAGATTTCGTCCAAACCGTAACTCATGCGAATGATCCGCGATTCGCCACCGGAACTGGCGCGGTTGTGCGCGGGTCCGTATGCGTCTAACAAAACTACACGCTGGCCGCGCTTCGCAAGATGCCAAGCCGTCCAAGCACCAAAGACACCCGCGCCGACAACCGCCACATCAAAGATCGCGTGCGCGCTCATGGCGCAGTCATTCTATCGGAATTAGTCGGGCCGAAAAAAGCCTGGCGGTTATTTCTTTTCGAGCTTGGCGGCCCAATGAGACAAGTGATTCAGTGATTCCGCATGTGTAGGGTCGAGATGAAGAGGCGTAACAGAGGTTTCTCCCGCAAAAATGGCGGCATAGTCCGAGTCCCCGTCGACTTCCGTTTCGCGGCTGAGTTTCTGCTCTGATAGCCAGAAATATGGACGGCCCTTGGGATCTTCGCCTTCCAGCAGGGCAGTGCGTGTAATTTTCTTCGATTGGCGAGTGAACTTCACTCCACCGTTCCAGTTTCCAGGAACATTGATGTTCAGCAGCACCTGCTCCGGCATTTTGTCTTTCAGGATTAGCTCGCCGGCCTGCCGCGCAAGCCTGGCAGCGGGAGCGAAATCGGCGTTCACCTTTTTGGAGCAGAGCGAAACAGCAAGCGCCGGAACGTAATGAATCGTGGCTTCGCGTGCAGCGCCGACGGTCCCGGAATAGTAGACATTTTCGCCGAGATTTGCGCCGTGATTGATACCGGAGATGACCAGGTCCGGCCGCTCGCCCAACAATTTATGCAGCGCGACAATTACGCAATCCGCGGGAGTACCGTCCACGGCCCATTCATTCGCCGAAATGCGATGGCACACAATCGGCTGGCGCAAGGTCAGGGACTGCGCCGCGCCGCTGCGTTCCCAGCTTGGCGCAACGATTTGCAGGTGCGCCCAGTCTTTCAATTCCTCCGCCAAGACGCGTAATCCGGCGGCCTGGTAGCCATCATCGTTCGTCAGCAACACAGTCGGCTTCTTCACGTCGCGGAACATACCCCCAATTCTATTGTACCGGGTCTCTCTGCACTTGCGCAGGAAGGCGGGTCAGTCTGTGGCGGTGGCCAACTTCTTTTCGGCGGCAGCAGCCAGCAACGCGTTCACTTCCTTAATTACTTCGAACGCATCGGCGACGTAAAGCACGTCGGCCTTCCCACGCGCCCAGCCGCAGTTGGGGTCGAGGTTGATGGCACGGCGCTCGTTGACGAAACGCCAGCCCACCACGTGGGGTTCTTCGCCGTGGCAGCAGGTGGATAATCCCTTAGGATGGCGCGGCGTGGCGCCGGTTTGCCCGACCTGATTGAGGTGGGTCATGAATCCGAGCACCGCCTGGTTCTCGCCGCTTTGATCCACGAGAGATTTGCTGCCACCGAGAGAGGCTTTCGACGCAGCGAGAAATTCGAGAATGAGTTTTTCCGCTTCTTCAGGATGTGGTTTGCCATCAGCTTGCTTTTTGGTCCAACCGGCGCCCGCAACGAAGAGTAACTCGGCTTCGGGGCGAATCGTCTGCGCGTCGGTCTTGGGCATGCGAACGCCGCTAACTTTTGTGCGTAGTGAATTTTCCGCCAGGGACACTGTCACCTGCTCCAGGATGGCCTTCGCCGGAGCACCGCGCCAAGACTCATGGCAGCCCGCATCGAGCAGCAGAATCCAGGGCCGTTCCTCGCGTCGAATCTGGCCTTCGATGCGTTGGCGGTAGAACCAACGCGTCGCGCAAACGACTTCACCCACTACTGCGAGCGAGCTTATATGAGTGTCCACACGGCCCGACAGGCGACCGCCAACCGCGGGCAGAGCGCGCTGGAAACGCGACGTTGCCGGAGCAAGAACCAACTCGGCTTCGGCCGCACGGCAGAGCGCTTCTAAGCCCGCGGCATCGGTGGCAAAACGGGGAGAGGTAAACTCCGGTCCGAAAACACCCAGGATTCGCGTTGCACCGCAATCGGCGATCAAGTCGGCCGCGGTTTGAATTTCGTCACCGATCAAGCCAACGATGAGCGCCGCACCCAACTTTCCAGCTAACTCAATTGCGACACCAAGGACTTCGTAAGCAGCCTTTGGCAGAGCTCTGCCACCTTCGTCGACGTGCGCGAGGCATAGAATCGTCTTCGTCATCGCGTCACCTCTGGCTCTGCGCCCATCCATCGCACAATCTCTTTGGCGATTTCTTTCGGCGCTACGTCCTTCACAATGCGCGTTTGTCGCTGCTGCTGCGGAGGCCGCACATCGCGATAGTGCAAGCTGGCGCTGGCCAATTTTGCTTGCTCCGCCTTTTGCAACGCGGGCATGAATGTCCGCATATTCACCATCCCGATTTGCGGACTATTCCTCGGTTCCGGCAAATTCCCTGTGGCCCAGCCGAACAGCGCTGGTGCACCGGAGCAACTCGAGACTTGATGCCGCCCGCCTTCGATTCTTTCCAGAATTTCCAAGGAGCCATCGTGCTGCACAGTTAGCTGATCCACGCCCTGAAATTGGTCCGCGATTCCGAGCCGCTCGCCAGTCAATTGCAGGGTGACACCTGCTCCCCGTGAAGCTGATTCCCACCCTCCGAAGAGCAGCATCCGCGAACGATCCAGTCCATTGATTTTCTGGATCGCGCCAGCAAGTGCCTCGGCGACTGCGTGTGCATCGGTGAACCCACCGGCAGAAGCGTCCAGCGCAACCAATTCGAAGCTCACCTTCTGCGCGATGGTCATCATTACCTGCTGCAATTTGGCTTTGGGTCCCAGCGAAAGGAGCCAGACTTTGCTCCCCGGGCACTTCGCCGCCAGATCTGCGGCTTCGTACAAGGCGTGCGACGCCCACGGATCGAGCACCGCCGGCAGCATCATCTCGTTTTTCAGGCCTGGCCCACTTGGCGTCTCGACGGGTTCCAGTGTTTGCAGCGGGTCCGGCACGATGCCCGCGCAGACCACAATGTGATATCCCGAACTCATGTTCGAAAACTCCGATGTTTAGAATTTCAATTCATTGCCGAATGCAGACCGCCGGCGCCGGCGCGAAATTCGATGTTGCCGCGCTTGCCATCGACGGCCGTATTGCAGTTCCACAAGCACGCTCCGCAGAAAACGCATTTCTCTCGATCGAAGGCGGGCACCGCGGATTCCCCACGTGTAATGGCCTGGCCTGAGCACATCTCGACACACAATTTCGGCTCGCAATCGGCGCAGACTTCCGGCCGCACAAACACAACGTGGTTCGCGAAGCCGGACGGGGCTTGCACACCGCCACCCATCAGGAGCGCGTCCTGCTGCGACACCAGCAACTTGCCGTCGTATGGTATTTCCGGCCATCCACAACGATTCATCACCAGGTCGTGCAGGGCCGTCCCTCGCGTCGAAGCTTTTTCTTTCAGCATCTCCAATTCCGCTGCGGGAATTTTGTGTTCGTATGCTTTTTCGAGCGAGAAGCCGCCTTTGGTGCTCTCCGGATCACGCCGGATCATGACACTTCCTTTGGTATACCCAGCGAGCGCCATGCCAAGCAATCCGCGCAGGAATCCTCGTTCGAAGCCGTTGCGGGAATTCGCGGCGATCTCCGCTTCCTCGTCGAGCCTGCTGGTGCGCCGCCTGCGAACATAGCTCTTCTGAAGATTCTCCCGGGTAAACGGCAACTGCAGCCGCAACAGCTCTACAACTGCCTCGGCTAGCTGCACCCCGGTGATCCACGCTTCGTCCACGCCCGAGCCCGAAAGCACGTTCGTGCTACCCGATCCTTCTCCGATACGCGCGTACCCATCTCCCGTGAGAAATGGCTCTCCGTGCCGCCCCGACTCCTGGAGCGACTTGGCACCCCAGGACTTCAGAGTGCCTCCCTCCAAATTGCGCCAGAGATACGGATGCATCGCGAAGTGCTGCAGATAGCGATAGGCCGTGCGAACCGGTGATTTCATCCATGAAGGAATAAATATTCCGACCGAGGCAAGCCGTTCCGGATGCACATAAAGAAAACCAAAAATTTCAGGCTCGGGAAACCCAAGAGTGTGAATGACGGTTCCCGGTTCCAGCTGCGCATTTGGGGGAAGTTCGACAACCATCTTCATGCCCAGTGCCCACTCGCGGTGCTGGTTGCCGTTGGGGAATCCAAAGGCGCGGTCGAGGCTGCGTCCCACAGCCCCAACGGGGCCATCGCCAACGACGGTAAGTGCCGCGTGAATATCCATACCCGGCACGAATCCCGCTTCGGGCTCGCCTTCGAAATTGGTTCCCTGATCGGCGAGGCGCACTCCGCTAAGAGTGCGGTTTTCGATTAGCGGTTCACTCACTGGACTATTCGGCCAGATCTGTACCAAGCCCGATGCGGTGAGCTGTTCAGCAACCCACTGATTGAACTGGCCGAGGGACAACACAAAGCCGTCATGCTTATTCATGAACGAGGGTATATAAGGCAACTCAATCGCGTGATCGCGAACACGGGTGACCGGACGCAGCAAACGAATCAGCCGGTCAATGGCCCGCACAGAAAAGGACCGCCGACTTGCGCCAATCGGATCGAGGAGATAAACCAACTTTTCTTGCGCGACCGGAACGGCCATGGGAATCTGCGTGACGTCCAGGCCGGGAAAGCTAGAGCGTATACCGCGACCGCGTGTAACGGCACCGGAAACGCCAAATCCTAGACCTTCGGCGCGTTCATAGCAGATGACTTGGAAAGGCATCCCCGGAACGCAGCGGCTCTCGAACGCGGGCGTGCCATCTTCGTTCACCAGGTGCCGCGACAGTGTCGTGAGGAAGCCACCCATCGCGGGACCGAATCCCACGCAGGCGACATCGACCTCCATGCTTTGCCGCTCAACCTGGTTTTGTATTTTCGGTGAAGCAGAATTCATGCCGGATAGTCCAGCACTTCAGGAATCATGATTTTCGAGATTGCTTCCGCGGCGCGATCCTTGGCGATGCGTGCACCCGTAAGGCACATGTCCAGTTTGCTGTGCATGGCAAGGAACTGTTCTGCACCGTTGCATCTTGCACACGGGCCGGCTTTCACTGGATGACCGCCATCGCTGCCGATCACATCGGTAGCACACGCGGCAATCCCAGGAATGAAGCCTTCCAGTTCTTCCAATTCGTCTTGCCGGAAGCAGCCCCGATAACCCGCTTCATCCCATGCGGGGTGGCGGTTGTAACCAAACACCAGTTCGGCGCAGATCCTTGCCGATTCACCCGCAGCCCGGGCCGTCTGAACGTGGCAGAGATCACCGAAGAAATTCAAAACACCCGGCAAGCCCTCCACTACGGAGGCATCGTTCGCTCCCCGATGTTCAAGTTCGAGGAGATCGAGAATCTGGCAGCGCGCCGCCAGCAACCAGCAGAGCGCATCCGCCAACGGAAAGGTCACACCTTGTCGAGCGCTCTGATAAAGCTTGGAGCCTTCGGCATCGGTGGCATGTTGCAAGCGCTCCAGCGACCAGAGCCACATGGTCATGGCCGTGGCCAGTGTGCAAGCACCGGTACCCGGCCGCTCCGAAGCAATCTGGCGCATCTCGCGAATCCAGCTGCGGAATTGCTCGAGGAAGAGCGGGTTGGTCATGGTGACGGAAAGCTGACGGCGTTGAACCGCCTCTGGACCCTCGTAGGTGGCTTCGAGCTGCGCATCCATCCACTTGTTGCCCAGAAAGCCGGGGCAGTCCTCGGTGATGCCGTAACCACCCATGAGACTCACGGCCTCACGCATCATCTGCGTGCCGTAACCGGTATTCCACAGTTTTGCGGCCGGGCAAAGAATATCGGCAACGGAGTCGAGCAGCACAAAGCGATAGAGGGGCTCGGTCTGCAAGCGTTCACGCGCAGGATCGGTCGAAGGAAGCTTCAATAGCGCGATGGCTTCCTCGGAAACCTGTTTGAACAATTTGGCTTTGGCGCGCGCGCCGGTCAGCGCGCGCTCAGCCAGCAGCTCGTCTATTTCGCGCTCGAGGGGGTCGAGTTCGTCGAAATTACGCGCCGCCGCAAAGGCAAGGGAGGCGCTGGCTTCGCCGGCAGCCCACACATCCGCGAGGCGGTGCAGCGCATCTTCGCGGGCCTGCAAACCCATCTCGTAGCGTACAGAACCTGGCGTAGCCTTGGCGGCGCCGCGAAAGCGGCCGCGCTGATAGCGAATCACCGGTTCGACTGCGGACAGCAATTTTGCCGCGGTCATCACGCCGACGGTCACGCGTGTGCGGCGGAACACCGCTTCGATCACTTCGCTGTGACTGAATCTCGGCACGATGCAGCCGTCCTTGATTTCGTAGCCTCCGACAATGCGGTTGGCTGGAATCTTCAGATTGAAGATGGGATCACCGGTTGACGAGAGCTGGTGCACCATTTTCTTCGTGGCGGTGCCGCGATCGAAGATACCCGGGTCGCTCTCTTCCAGAATGACCATGCAGCTTCCCTTGATGCGCGGGTCATCGGAATCGACAGCGGCGGTGACGAAATTCGCAAATCCGATGTTGGTGATGAAGCGGCCGCGCTTCTCTACGTGCAACACGGGCTCGTTCCCGTTATTCCACTCGGCTACGCGTACCTTTCCGTCCAGCATGCCTGTGTCGACGCCAACATAGGGGATAGGCTCGGTCAGACAAAAAGCACCGCGCCATGGCTTCCGGTCTTCGCCGGGCTGGGCCGGAGCAGCCAACCTCATATAGTGTTCGATTTGTTTGGCGGTTCCACGCTCATGGATGGGCGCCAAGGCGAGACAGCCGGCCAAACTCGCCGTCGCCGCTCCGCCATCGACCCAAGCCAGTTCGAATGCCACCAGGGCGAGCGCCAGGTTCTTGGGACCGCTCAGGAAACCGCCGTGTTCAGGGTCCATAAACACAGCCGTAATTCCGGCACGGTCAAAAGCTTCCAGTAATTCCGCCTTGGCGGGAGTCCATTCATGGGTGTTTCTTGCGCCCTGCGCCACCAGTCGTGCCACCGCTCCGCGCGCGACGCCGCGGGCGGATTGCACCAACATCTGCAAGTCGTAGCGGTCAGCAAACCGCCATTGAATCTGTCGGATAGCGTCGGTTGGTAGAGTCCGGAGAGAGTCCAATTTGGGAGAAATGGCGGTGGACATAGGCACGTCCTTCTGGTGCGAAACTGTCCAACTGTCCCAAACTGGCGTTACACGGGTCTATGGAAGGAATCACGAGCCTGTGTGACGGGCAGACCTCGCCCAGTTAGGCGGCCGATACGCTGATGTCGCTTCCTGTCAAGGAATTAGGCAGGGGTAACACGCACGACAGCCGCGCCGAGAACGCGCCGGGATTTTTTCTCCTGAACGAAGATGATGACCTCAATGTTGTTCGCGTTCCAGTCGCGGCTGAGTTTTGCTTCCGCCGTTCCATTAAAGGCCGGCTCGTTTTTGGGGTTAGCCGTCCCCACTTTTTTCAGGCTACGCAGGACTGCTGAATGCTGTAGATCCTTTCCAGCGTTTTCGCCGGCTTTCACGTGGGAGCCGGTATTTCTTTCAGCGATGGCGAGCCAGATTTCCGGAGCATCCCTCTGGGTAAATTTAAGATTGTCGATGCGAATTTCGAATTTCAAGCCGCGCTCGGCCGCCGGCACTTGTAATTTCGCAGAAATGTTAGCCCGTTCGTCGTGCGAGCTTCCCCGAATGGCCGCGAGGATTTCCTCCGGTCGCGAACCGACGACCGAACGCTCTCCATCAATCACCATCTCAGGTGTGTACGCAGTTGCTCCCTTGAAGCGATCGACGTACTCGGTTTGCCGGACCGTCCATTCAACCGAGGAATAAGGATCTACCCACCCGTCGTGATTCCAATAGTCGACATGTTCTTCTATCCCGATGATTTCGACACCGGGCACAGGCTGGCTTCGGTCCAAACGAGCCAGCAGCTCGTCGGCCGGTGGGCAACTGGAGCAACCTTCGGAGGTGAACAATTCGAGTAGCACCGGCTTCCTGTCGGGCTGTGTAGCTTGGGAAGAGATGTTCATCGAGACTGGGTCGTTGGCCCCAACAAGCAGAAGGCCCAGGCCAGCGGCGGCGAGCCAGGTGAAACCGTTCATCGCAACCCTCCACGGTACCATTTGATCCGAATCAGGGGAAAAGGTTGCAGAGCCCTGTTGTAGCGCTGCCAAGAACTAGTTGGGGTTTTGTCACTAACGTGACCGAGTCAGGGTCCGAGCTACGAAGAAGCCCAACAGCGCGGCGCCAACCAGCAGTTGGGTGGGATAGCGCCGTACCAGGTTGCGGACATCCGTCGCGATCCCCTCAAGCTCTGCGTCACGCACGTAGTCCGCCGTCGCTTGGATGCGTTCTGCAGCGGAGTGTCCGATGTCAGAAACCTGCTCGGCGGCCGCATGGCCAATATCTGATACCTGATCCGCGCCAGAGCGTAGGGACAAAGCTGTTCGCTCCAGTCCGCTGGCGGCCGCATACTTTGCATCGGCGACATGTGCCAAAATGTTTTCCGTGATGCGCGCCGCAGGGACGCTTGGGAGGGTCGGCATTCCGACGTGTGCCGGTTCTCGATTGTTCGCGTCCATTGGTACCTCCGTAAATTATTTTTTGGTGCGTGACGAAAAGCAACGGTAGCTGGCGAGTCCGCTCTTCCGCAAGTCAGACTATTCCGCCGTGCGGAAACCATCTATCGGGTGAAGGGCGTAGATGCCCCTAGAATCCTCAGTAAGTTGAGGACCAATATCATTTCCAGCAGTTATGGTTTGGTCGGCTTGCGATTCAGCTCGGCCGCCTGGCGTAACTCGCGCTCGGCATCCGCAGACTGACCGAGGGCGCGATAGGATTGACCTAAGAGTTGATGTGCCATTGGATTGCCGGGGTCCATGGCGATCGCCCGGGACAACGCGCGCGCCGCCAGTTCCGGTTCTGACTTTTTCAGCAGCACTTTGCCCAGCAGAATATAAGGTCCGCTGGAATTGGGATCGAGCCACACAGAGCGCTGCAACAGCCGCTCGGCGTCGTCGTAGCGTTCGACGCGCGAATATGCATCGCCCAGCTTGAAATAAACATTCGCATAAGAAGGGTTAAGCTGAATCTCTTGCTCAAACTGCGCGATGGCTTGATCAGTTTTGGCCTGATACAGGTAGAGTTCCCCGAGCAGGTAATGCGCCATCGGCAACTTAGGATCGAGGGCGATCGCCTTTTGCGCGTACTCCTCGGTAATCGCGGTGAATTCCAGCCGGAAAAGAATCCGTCCGCAGAAGAGATAAGCGGCGGCGGAATCGCCACTGAAACCGAACATTTTCGCGAAAGTCTGGCGCGCCTCGTCGTACTGCTTATTCTGGATGTAAGACACTCCCAGGATGTAAGCAGCGTCGACGTTGGCGCGAGGATACCACGTCAAAACTTTCTGAAGATAAGGAATGGCAGCACCGGGTCGGCCCGCCAGATATAGGCAAATTCCGATGAGTTGCGTCGCTTCACCATCGTTGGGGTTTTCCGCAAGGGCCTTTTCGAAATTGGGGATCGCGTTCGCGTAGTCGTTTTTCTTGTAGTAGGCGATCCCGAGTTCATGCGGCAACCCGGGCGGAGCCGGTGTCTGGCTGCGCATCGCTTCCAATTGCGTGATGGCTTCGTCGAACTTGCCAATTTCTGCGAGATGGCGAGGTTCGGCGAACGGCGAAGATTCTGCGATACTTTTTTTCCCTTGCTGCGCCGGCGCCTGCTGCGCCAAGGACAATTCGAATTGTGCTAAGACGCTGAAGAGCACAACAGCCACGGTTTGGATCAGCCAAGTCATGGTCAAACGCCTTTTGTACAACGCTTGGTCAGCATTGTCATCCCAGCGCGATACACGCTTCGTCTACTTTCCAATGATCAACGCTTGCCGTTATTCGACTGCATCTTCGGGCGAATCTGGTCGTCTGGCACAATCCCTTTGCCCTCGAGAACGCCGTAGAATTTGTCGGCTTCCAGGTCTTTGATGACGTCGATTTGACCAGAGGGCCAACGAATCTCGACGCTGTCAATCCTGGTGGCGGCGCCCAGCCCAAAGTGCGCGCGCAAGTCGCTTTGCGAGAGATAACTTCCGCCACTCAGAATTTGTGAGGTTTGCGTATCGCCCCCAGCAACTAGCTTGAGCCGCGCGCCGATCGCCAAGCGATTGCTTTTCGTGCCGGCCAGTTCAAAGCTGACCCAGTGCCGCCCGGGGATTCCATGATTGCGCAAGATCATCGGGCTGCCCTGCAGGTCTTCGACTACGAGGTCGACGTTCCCAGTGTTGAACAGATCGCCGACGGCCAATCCGCGCGAGACGCGCGGCTCCAAAACGGCTGCGCCGGACTGATCGCTGGCATCGCAGAATGTGCTGTCACCCTGGTTGTATTGAACCAGCTTGGGCTCGCGGAACTTTGTACGAATTCCCAGTGAATCGACCTGTGGATACACATGGCCGTTCACTGTGATCAGGTCGAGCCATCCGTCGTTATCCAAATCCGCAAACGCTATGCCCCACTTCACCAGCGGCACCGACGGCAGGCCAACCCCAGCACCATAGGAAACATCTTCGAACTCCCACTTGCCGTCGTTGCGATAGAGCGGCGTGTTGTCATCAGAGAAATTCGAAATGGCCATGGACGGCCGTCCCGTGTGCAGGTAATCGCCAATGGCGATTCCCATGGCAGCCTGTTCGTGGCCGTCTTCGCCGAAGGCTACGCCGGCTTCCGGCGCTATTTCCGTGAATTTTCCGCCACCATCGTTGCGATACAAATAGGCAGCATTCGAATCATTCGCCACGTATAGATCCGGGCGGCCCGTGTTGTTGAAATCGACCCAAACGTTGCTCAGCCCGTAAAAATTGTAAGCATCGTCGAGGCCGGTCTTCTTCGAAACGTCCGTGAATGTACCGTCGCCATTATTGTGAAACAGCGAATCGCCTTGCCCTTTCAAGCCACGGGGACCACACTGCACATCGATTCCCATGTATTTGCAGGTGCTGCCTTTTCCGAAAACGGGCGGATGCTGCATGTCGAACTCGACGTAGTTTGTAACCATCAGATCAAGAAAGCCGTCGCCGTCGTAGTCGCCGAAACTTGCTCCCGTTGACCAGCGCCCATCCGCTACTCCCGCGGTCTTGGTGATGTCGGTGAAGGTGCCATCACCGTTGTTGCGATACAGAATGTTGCCGCCGTAACAGGTCAAGTAGAGGTCAGGCCACCCATCGTTATTGATGTCGCCGACTGCACCGCCCATTCCAAAACAAGGTTTCCCCACGCCCGCCTTTGCGGTGACATCTGTGAAAGTGCCGTCGTGATTATTTCGATACAGAACTCCATGCGCGGTCTGCCCTTTCAGGAAGCCATCCACCGTAGGCGCGTTCGTAAAGAAGATGTCGGGCCAGCCGTCGAGGTCGTAATCGACGAGAAGCACCCCACCGCTCATCGACTCGATGATGTAGCGGGCTTCTGGCGCCGAGGAATGCGAGAACTGAACGCCTGCTGTTCTGGTTATGTCCTCAAGTTGAGGAATCTTTCGGTCTTTGCACCTGATGGTCTTTGCGCCAGACGGCGGCGGTGGGCCCTGCGCGACGCCCTGCGCGTTCATGTGTGACGCGATAGATATGTTGAGCAGAGCCGCTACTGTCACTGCCCAAAAGACCCGCATCCACCGGTTCGCTCGACCGCTTGAGAATTGTGGCCGCAAGCAGTTTTATTGGTCCTTTAGAAATTGGCAACAAATGCAAGCTTTCATTGTATCTCTCATCAGAAATAAAGCAGAGTACGCACGCCCCCGCTTCGGCGCTTCCCTAAACATTCCGCTACCGCAATCTGCGAAATGAGGAGTATCCTTCGCCGATGCTCGGTGGCCGCGGTTACCCGGCACTGAGGCCTTTGCCTGCCTAGATGTTTTCACGGATAACGAA
>Ga0335080_10000383_pt1 | contig 40100 bp, 37 predicted proteins | sample Lox_Sample_34_FD_206720 | JGI IMG/M metagenome (GOLD analysis project Ga0335080, IMG submission 206720) | Soil microbial communities from Loxahatchee National Wildlife Refuge, Florida, United States - Lox_Sample_3.4 | ecosystem: Environmental > Terrestrial > Soil > Wetlands | place: USA... | reverse complement strand
ACAAAACCCACATTCCACACGCGTGGAAGAATACGGAGCACCATCCGTGCCATGGATCACCGTCCGAGCGCGAAAGCTACGAAGACCCGCCGAGCGAAGGCCGCCCTGAGCGAGGCCCGCAAGCGCCGGAGCGCGGGTAGGGTGCCCGCGCGATCACCTGTCATGCCGCGCGCAGCGAGCCGAAGGCGAGCGAAGTCAATAAGACCCGCCATGCGCTGCGCGGTGCCGTCAACACCGCGCAGCGCCTCCCCGCGGGCGCGTCACACGCGCGGCGGGATCGTCGGGGACTGTGAAGGGCATGCCGTCACACATGTCCTTCTCCGCACCAGGTTCCCCAGGATCCTTCGCACGGAGCGCGCGGGGAGTTCCCTCGGCCTTCATCGATGCGTCCCTTCCCGAACGCCGAGTGAGCGCGCGAGCGAGCGGCTGCGCGCCCAGGACACGAGCAGGGCGATGGCGAGCAGCTGAATCGCGGCGGCGAGTGCGAATGCACCGGCGTCGCCGAGCGCGGGACGCGACTTCCACGCCAGCAAGGCGAGGGCGGCGCACCAGAAGAAGCCGCTGACCACGCCGATCGCGCAAGCCACGGCGACTCCGATCAGTCGCCCGTTCGCGCGCTGGCGCAGCGCGCGCTCCACGTCGAGCCGAATCACTCGCGGGCGCAAGGGTGCGCGCGCACTCACCTTGGTCTGAATCAGGCGCAGCTTCGGGCGCGCGCGGCGTGGCTCGGAGCCGAGCGCTTCGGCGACGATTCCTTCGGGATCGTCCGCGCTGATCCCGGGACGCCAGGGCTCGAAGCCTTCCTGCATGGGGTGACGTTCGAGCAAGCGCTGTGCCGCGCGGCTGCCGGAGCGCGGATCGCGCGCCGCCTTTCTCGAGGAAAGAGAGCGGCCGCGCTTTCTACAAAGCGATCAGTCTTCGTCCTGCTGTTCGGCGCTGGAGTCAGTCGGAATGTCTTCGTCGACGTTGGGCCGCGCGGTGGCCTTGGTCGACGGCGTCGGCGTGGTGCGATCGAACTCCTCGGCGGCGCGCTTGTCGACCTGTTTCTGGACCTCGGGGTCGAACTCGTCGGTCGGACCCACGCCGAGCTCCTTGCGCGCCTTTTCGCGAGCCTGCTCGCGGCGCGCGCGCTTGGCGTTCTTCTTCTCGAGCTGCTCGCAGTGAGGCGCGCCGCCCTCGGGATCCGCGGCGCAGTGCCACTCGAAGCCCTCGTCGGCGGGCGGCAGTCCGTACGGGCCGCTCTTGCCGGAGGCCTTCGGCTTGGCCGGCGGATCGGCGGGCTGGGGATTCGCGTGCGGGTTCGCCGAGAGACTCGTGCCGCCGTTGTTCGACTGCTCGAGCGGGTCACTCGAGTGAGTCTGTGGAGCCGCCGGCACGTTCGCGTCGGGCACGATCTTCACGCCGGGCGAGCCCTTGGCCGCGTTCTGGACCGCCTTCTGGCGGTACTGCGCGGGCACCTCGCTGGGATCCGCGGCGGCGTGCACGACGCCGCGCTCGTCCGTCCAGATGTAAGTCTGGGCGGAGGCAAGACGCGCGCAGCCCAGAAGCAGGAAGCCGACGCAGAGAGAATGGACCACTCGATTCGTGCGCATGTCCTCGTATCGGAGCCGCGCGACCGGCGCTTGATGAAACTGGCGCCGCGCTACGCCGGATTCGCCGCCGCGCAGGACTGGCTGATTCCGGGCGCCAGCGTCGCCAGGCGGCGGCGCAGCACCGAAACGTTCACGATGTCGCAGGCCGCGGTCGTGCCCTCGACGAGGCACTTGGACAGGCCGTGAGTGGTGAGCGGCGTGCTGCCCGCGAGCGCCTTGCGCAACAGCGTCACGTCGCCGGCGTCCACGATGCCGTTGTCACTCACGTCGCCGCACTGACAGCGATCGCCGATGCCGTCGGCCGGATCCGTGCCCACCGCGCCCGCGTCGGCCTGGTCGGAGTTGGTCGCGAACGGGCAGTTGTCCTGGTCGTTGGTGAAGGAGTCGAAGTCCGAGTTCAGGTTGTTGGCCGGGTCGGCGAGCTCCGCGCAGCGGCCGTCGCGCAGCGTGATCGCTTGCACGAACGTGTTCGTGAGGTTGTTCGCGGTGTCCAGGTTCCAGGTCAGCACGCTGCCCTGCGACGCCGGGTTGCCCGGACCGGGGTCGAACTCGCCCCAGGCCGGCGTCGCGATCGGATTGCCGTCGGCGGCAAAGCTGGTCCAGGCCGTCTGCATGGCGTCGGAGAGCAGCGTGTCGCCGGCGTCGGGAGTCACTCCGACCCCCGACAACAGCGACAGGTTCCCGAACACGTAGAACAGCTCCGAGCCGTGGAAGGCACCCAGGCCGAGCAGCGTCGTGACCGGGTCCTCGAAGTGGTACACGTGCGAGACGCTGCCCTTGTTCTTGACCAGCTGCCCTGCGCCGAAGGTCGGACACACGAACAGGATGTCCTCAAAGATGCGCCGGTAGGCCTGGATCGGCGTCGAGAAGGCGGCGTCGGGATAGATCGACAGGATCGTGTTGCCCGCCACCGGCCCGAAGGTGCCGATGATGCTCGTATGGAGGGCGTCGAAGTTGGCGAACGTCGGCTGGCTGAGCGTGAAGATCGTGAGCTCATTCGCGTTCGAGCCCAGCAAGAGGGGCTTCGGCGGCGTGGGCGCCTCTTGGATCATCTGCGAGGCCTGCTCGGTCAGCACGTAGCCGTCGATCGACGGCGTAGCCCCGCCGGCGATGCCGAGGTTCGCGCTGGCGGTGTTCCAGACCGGGTAGATCTGCGCGGTGGTCTTGCCGCGCAGGCAGGCGACGCGCGTGGCCGGATCGGTGCAGCCCAGGCTCGGGTCGCTCGCGATCGTGACTCCGCGGTCGAAGGCCGTGGGGTTCTTCGAGAAGTCACCCGAGGGCGCGCCGATGCCGGGCTGCAGCGGAATGGCCTGTCCGTACATTCCACTCTCGCTGATCACGCGATTGAACAATCCCTGCGCGATCGGCGAGGCCTCGAGGATGTAAGTCGAGAAGCCGCCGGCCGACTCACCGAAGATGGTCACATTGTTCGGGTCGCCGCCGAAGGCGGCGGCGTTGTCGTGCACCCACTTCAGCGCCAGCGCCTGGTCGAGCAGGCCGTAGTTGCCCACGGACCGGTTCGGGTCCTCGGTCTGCAGCTCCGGCAGCGCGTAGAAGCCGATCGGGCCCAGCCGGTACTGCAGCGCGACCACGATCTGACCGGAGCCGCCGCTCGACGTGCCCTGCAGCGCGAGATCGCTGGCCTCGCTGAGGGGATCCTTGGCGCAGCCCGTAGTGAGTGCGCCGCCGTGGATCCAGACCATGACCTTGCGCGGCGTGACCGAGGCTGCCGTGGGTCGCCACACCGACAGCGTGAGACAATCCTCGCTGCCGACCAGCGTGCCATTCGTCTGACTGGAGTTGTCGCGGCAGCCGTTCGCGGTGCTGGTGTTCAGGAACTGCGTGCAGGCGGCCTTGACCTGCGTGCCGTCGATCGTTCCGGCGATCGGTGACTTCGGCACCGGCCGCTTCCAGCGCAGGTCGCCGATCGGCGGCTCGGCGTATGGAATGCCCAGGAACTTGTCGACGCCGCCGACCGTCGTGCCCTGCACGGTTCCGGTGGTGGTGACGACGGTCTGAGCGAGAGCAGGCGAGGCGAACGCGACCAGTAACCCGACGAGCAGCAGCTTGGATTTCATCGAGTCATGGTACGACGCGAATCGATCCGCATGGTCAAAAAACCGCCGAGGATCGCGAGAGCAAAGACCGCAAAGACTCCTGTGCCGGGCTCGGGCGCGGGGGTGATCTTCACGTCGAAGCCGTAGGCGAACGTGCCGGGATTGAAGTCCTGCACCCAGAGCGAGTAGCTGCCGGCAGCAAGGGGCGGCACGAAGCCCGTGGATCCCAGGCCGTTGGTGCCCATGCGCGCGAGGATGTCGCTGTTGATGTCCTGCGGGTTGTAATGGGTCCAGCCGAGCAGGCCCGTGGCATCGGACGCGCCGGTCGATACGGTGACTTGCGGTCCGGCCTCCAGCCCCAGGAACGACAGCGAGCCGCCCGACTGCGTGCCCGGCAGCACCTCCATGCCGCTCCACACGAAGCCGGTGGGCACGGTGAAGGTGACGTAGTCGCGATCGATGGTGCCGCCCGCGGCTCCCGTGGTGCCCATGATCTGGTTGTCGCCCGGACCGACCGCGAGCAGGGTCGGCGAGGTGCCCAGGTTCGAGAAGTCGCCCAGCGACGACTCCGCGAAGACCGCGTCCGCGCCCGCGGGCGAGGCGACGAACAGGAGTGCAACGATCGACCACAGCGCGAGTGAGATCTTGCGTAACATCATGGCTGGCAATCTGCAGCACGTTGCGTGCCGAGTGTGTTTTGCGGATCACAAACGGAGATCACGAAGGCAGTGACCGACTTCGCACTTCCAGTAGAGATCGAACAGCTTCGCGCCGAGGCCGAGCGTTTCGCCTCGCTAGAACTCGTTCCGCACGCGCGCGCTCATGAGAAGTCACTGTGCTGGTCCGCGGCGGTGCTCGACGTGCTGGCGAAGCTCGGCCTGCGCGAGGTCGATCTGCCGGGTGACTGGGGCGGCGCCGACGCCGGGGTGCTCGCCAAGGTGGTGCTGCTCGAGACACTCGCGAGCGGCGACGCGGGCGGCCTGCCCGCCGCCGACCAGCCGGGTCTGGCCACGGGTGCGCTCGCGGCCTGCCCCGATGCGGGGCTCGCGCGCCGGATCGCCGCAGAGTGTCTCGCCGGGCGCGCGTCGCTCGCCCTGGTGTGCGCGGACCCAGAGGCGCCGGAGCTCACTCCCGCGATTCACTGGGCGCCGAGCTGGCCGCAGCTGCGCTGGGCGTTCGTGAGCCGGGGCGACGCGCTCGCGCTCTTCGAGCTGACTCGCGCGCTCGAGCCGGCGCGCGCGCTCGCGTTCGGCGCATCGGGCGGCGTGGGCGGCGCGCTCGCGGGCGCTTCGAAGCTCGGCGAGTGGACGCTGGCGCGGCACCAGGGAGTCACACTGCGCGGGCGGGCGCGGCTCTGGTGCGGCGCGGTCGCGCTGGGCGTGGCGCAGTCGGCGTTCGACGCGACCGTCCGCTACACGACCGAGCGCGTGGTCTTCGGCAAGCCCGTGGCGCACCACCAGGGCAACGCCTTCGAGCTGGCGGTCGCGGCTACGAGCCTGCACGGCGCGCGGCTGCTCGTGCGCGCTGCCGCCGCGGCGCTCGACCGCGCTGCTGCCGACGCCGGCTTCTGGGCGACGGAGGCCTGGATCGCCGCGGTCGAGGCGGCGGTCGCCGTCAGCGACCTGGGCGTGCAGCTCCTGGGCGGCCACGGCTTCCTGGTCGATCACCTGGCCGAGAAACGCTTCCGCGAAGCGCGCATGCTGGCGCTTCTGGCGGGCGGGCGCGACCTGGCGGAGGCCGACCTGGCCGAGCTCGTGCTCGAGGTTCCCGACTCACTCACGCAGGGAGGGCCGCCGTGATCGAGCTCGATCCCCGCACGCGCGAGCAGCTCGCCGAGGTGCGCGAGCTCGGCCGCACCTACATGCGGCCGATGGGGCTCGAGAGCGATCGCACCGGTGACCCGCCGCCCGCGGACCATCCGTTCTATCTCCTGTGCTCGCGTCAGGGCGGGCTCGTGAGTCGCGTGCTGGGCGAAAACGAGCGCGACGAGGACGGTGCCGCGCTCACCTGGAAGCCGCTCCGCGCGCTGCTCACCGCCGAGGAGAGCGCCTACTGGGATCGCGGCGTGGCGCTGTCACTTCCCGGCCCGGGCCTGGGCGGCGCGGCGCTGCGCAGCCTGGCCACGCCGGAGCAGCGCGCGCGCTTCCTGGCGCCGTTCGCCGATCACTCGCGCGCGCGCTGGGGCGCAATGGCGATGACCGAGCCCGGCGCGGGCAGCGACGTGGCGCGCATCCAGACCCGGGCGCGCCGCGACGGCAGCGACTGGCGGCTCGACGGCGCGAAGATGTTCTGCTCGAACGGCGCGCGCGCCGAGTGGGTCGTGGTCTGGGCCACGGTCGACCCGGCGCTGGGCCGCGAGGGTCACCGCGCGTTCGTGGTGGAGCGCGGAACGGCGGGCTTCGAGCTCTTGAAGATCGAGCACAAGATGGGCTCGCGCGGCTACGAGACGGCGAGCTTCGCGCTCGACGGCGTGCGCGTGCCGGCCGAGAACCTTCTCGGCGGTGAGTCGAAGTACCGCACGCGCGAGGGCTTCCGCGGTGCGATGGCCACCTTCAACTTGACCCGGCCGCTGCACGCAGCGCAGGGCGTGGGCATGGGTCGCGCCGCGCTCGACCACGCGCTCGACTTCGTGCGCCGCGAGTACCCGAGTCAGGGGCGCCGCCGCCAGCGCGCGCTCGAGAAGCTGTCGGCGATCCGGCGCGAGCTCGAGACCGCGCGGCTCTTGTGTCTGCACGCGGTCTGGCTGGCGCGGCGCAACCAGCCCAACACGCTCGAGGCCTCGCAGGCCAAGCTGTTCGCGCCGCCGGTGGTGTTCCGCGCGATCGCCGCCGCGCTCGAGATCGCGGGCGAGGCCGGGGTGCGCAACGACCGGCATCTGGAGAAGCTCTACCGCGACGTGAAGATCCTGGACATCGGCGAGGGCACGCAGCAGGTGCAGAGACTCGTGATCGCGCGGCAGCTGCTCGGCCTGCCGCGGGAGGCCTAGCAGTGACTCGCCTGCCGCTCGACGACGTCCGCGTAGTCGACCTGACCGTGGCGCGCGCCGGACCCACCTGCGTGCGGCAGCTCGCCGACTGGGGCGCCGACGTGATCCGGATCGAGGCGCCCGAGAGCGAGCCGGTCGCGGGCGAGCGCCGGCACGGCTCCGATTACCAGAACCTGCACCGCAACAAGCGCGCGCTGTCGCTCGACCTGAAGACGCCGGAGGGCCGCGCGATCCTCGACAAGCTCGTCGCGCGCGCGGACGTGCTGGTCGAGAACATGCGCCCGCCCGTGAAGCACCGGCTGGGCTTCGACTACGAGACACTCCGGCGCAAGAACCCGCGGCTGGTCTACGGCTCGATCTCGGGCTTCGGCCAGGACGGCCCGTACGCCGAGCGCGGCGGTGTCGACCAGATCGCCCAGGGCATGGGCGGGCTGATGAGCGTGACCGGCATGCCGGGCAGCGAGCCGACGCGGGTGGGCATTCCCGTGAGCGACCTGTCGGCCGGCTTGTATCTCGCGGTCGGGATCCTGGTGGCGTTGCACGAGCGCGAGCGCAGCGGCGTGGGCCGCTGGGTGCAGACGTCCCTGCTCGAGAGCATGATCGGCATGATGGACCTGCAGGCCGCGCGCTGGACGATCGACCACAAGGTCCCCGCGCAGGAGGGCAATCACCACCCGCAGTTCCTGCCCATGGGCTGCTTCCAGACCGCGGATGGCTACGTGAACGTGGCCGGCCCCAGCGGCCGGCTGCTGCGGAACTTCTGCAGGGCGATCGGCCTGCCCGAGCTGCCGACCGACCCGCGCTTCGACTCCCAGGCCAAGCGCTTCCAGCACCGCGCCGAGCTGAACGAGATCGTGGCCGCGCGCCTGCGCACGCGCACCACGCAGGAGTGGATCGAGGCGCTGAACGAGCTGGGCGTGCCGTGCGGCCCCGTCTACCGCATGGATCAGGTCTTCGCCGACCCGCAGGTGACTCACCTGGGCATGACCGGCACGGTGACTCATCCGGAGCTTGGCCCGCTCGAGCTGGTGCGGAACGCGGTGCGCTTCTCGGACGGCCCGGCCAGCGTGCGCGGGCCCGCGCCCGAGCCGGGCCAGCACACCGACGCCGTGCTGCGCGAGCTCGGGCTGGCAGCCGCCGAGATCGAGTCGCTGCGGCAGAAGAAGGTGGTATGAGTTCTTTCGAGACCGGAACCTCGATGCTCGGGGTCGAGGCGCGCGACGGCATCGCGCGAGTCACTTTCAACAATCCCGCCAAGCGCAACGCGCTCTCGCTGGAGATGCGCGCGGCCCTACCCAAGGCCTTGCGTGCGCTGCAGGACGACCCCGAGGTGCGCGTGGTGGTGATCACCGGCGCGGGCAGCGAGGCGTTCGTCTCGGGCGCCGACATCTCCGAGTTCGGACAGCAGCGCACGAGCCCGGAGGCGCGCGCCGCGTACGACCGCTCGGGCGCCGACGCGGGCCGCGCCTGGCTCGCGCTCGAGAAGCCGATCGTGGCGATGATCCGCGGCTTCTGCATCGGGGGCGGGCTGCTCACCGCGCTGCAGGCCGACATCCGCATCGCTTCCGACGACGCGCGCTTCGGCGTGCCCGCGGCGCGGCTCGGCCTGGGCTACGGCTTCGGCGGCGTGGACGCGCTGGCCCAGGTGGTGGGCGCCTCGTGGGCGGCAGAGATCCTGTTCTCGGCGCGGCGACTCAGCGCCGGCGAGGCGCTCGCGATCGGGCTCGTGAACCGGGTGGTTCCGGGCGAGTCACTCGAGGGCGAAGTCTACGAGCTGGCGCGCGCGATCCGCGACAACGCGCCACTCACCGTGGCCGCGTGCAAGGCCGCCTTGCGCGAGTGGCGGCGCGACCCGGAGAAGCGCGACCTGGCGCGCGTGGCCGCGCAGGTGGAGGCGTGCTTCCGCTCCGAGGACTACCGCGAAGGCCAGCGCGCCTTCGCAGAGAAACGCCGGCCGCGCTTCAGCGGCCGCTGAGGGGGGAGATCATGGAGAAGCGTGGGACCATCGTGCTCGGCGCGGCGCTGCTGGCGCTCGCCGGAGTGACTGGCGCCGCCGAGTCGACCGCGCCCGACTTCGTGGGCAAGTGCCAGGTCGCCGCCGCGCAGAAGGCGGGCGTGCAGGTGTCGACCGTGAAGGTGCGCGGCAAGTACAAGGGTCAGGACGGCCGGATCATGGTCGACTTCAAGCTCGGCGACGGCCGGGTCGGCGTGTGCCGCTCGAAGCCCGACGCCAGCGTCGACGAGGTCAAGCTCGAGGAGCCGAAGCCCCAGTGACTCACGGCCCCGCGAGCAGCTGCGCCTGCTGCACGAACTCGTCGGGACGATCGGGCGTGACGATGTAGGTCGCCTGCGGCGTGCGCAGCACCACCGCGTTCGCGGGGTCGGTGGCGAGCACCCGGCACCAGCCATAGGGGGCGACCTTGCGCCAGCCGTTCAGGGCGAACAGGCCGTTGTTGCCGAAGCCCAGGGCGGTCCAGCGCAGCGCCGCCGGATCGCGCAGGGCGCTCTGCAAGCCGGCGATCGAGTGAGTCGTGCTCCAGAACGGGCGCTCGACCCGGAGCACGCCGCGCTCGATCCGATAGCCGCGCACCGCCACCAGGAAAATCCCCACGAACAGAAGCGCAATGAGGACCGCCACCGTCCTGAAGACGGCGGCGACCGGCTGCGGCGTGAAGAACGACAGCAGCGCCATGAGAGCGCATTCGAGCAGCAGGGCCACCGTGCCGAGCACGGTGGTCAGCCGGACCCGCCCCGAGAGCCGCGCCGCGAACTCGCTTCCCATCCGAGCTTCTACGTCGGCTTGTAATCGGTACAAGTGGATTCTCCAAAAAAAGCGCAGCTCCGCCTCGAAACGCCCGAGCCGGGCTCCCGAACCCTGGCCCGCCACGTGCAGAACCCCAGGCCATCGCAGCAACCCCCGAAGGGCGTGACCTGGGGAAAAACGACGAAGCCCGCCCACCCCCTCTCGTCGCCCCAACCCCCCAGGTCACGCCCGCTTCCCCTCAGGCGAAAGCGGAAGTTAGAATCGCAGCATGAGGGGTCACTCGGTCCGAAAGTCACTAGGGCGACTGACTGCGTTGTGCTTTGCGCTGACCGCAAGCGCGCTTGCGGGGTGCCGGTCCGCGCCGCTGGCGCCCGCGCCGCACGTATTTGCCGCTTCCACGCCCGAGAAGACGCGCGAGGCGATCGTGGCGGCGATGATCGCGCAGCAGTACATCGCCGACGAAGAGGCGCCCGGGCGGATCCGCGCCCGCCTGCAGAACAACTCCTGGTCGATGGTCGTGGAGGTCCGCTACGACGACCACGACATCTCGGTGAACTACGCCGACAGCCACAACCTGATGTACGAGATGCGCGAGGACACCCCGTACATCCACCGCAACTACAACCTGCGCGCGCAGGAGCTCGCCGACGAGATCAAGCACCAGATCGCGAACATCGAGCTCCGGACGCGCCCGATGCCGGCCGCCGCGACCCCGGCGCCACCCGCGCCGCCGCCGGCTCCCCCGCCCACCACAGCTCCGAACTGAGCCATGCGAGTCACCGCGCTCGCGCTGGTGCTCGCAGCGACGCTCGGCTGTGTCTCGGCGAGCGCGCTGGTCGATCCCAAGCCCGTGATGGCGGCGCCGAGCGCCGAGCTCACGCGGAAGGCGATCGCGCGCGCCTGCCTGCGCACGGGCTTCAGCGTCGATGCCGAGCTGCCGGGCGAGAGCCACTGCACCATCCATCAGAACGAGTGGCGCATCTCCGTGGCCGTGAAGTACGACGCCGCGCACGCCCAGGTGCACTACCTGGACAGCCTGAACATGAACTACTCACCGAACCACGGGCAGCCGAAGATCCGGTCGAGCTACAACCACTGGGTCCAGGATCTCTCCGACGCGATCGACCATGAAGCGCACCTCATCACGGCCGACGAGAACCCGGACGCGCTGCTCGGCCCGCCGGTCGCGGCTCCCGCCAAGGAGGCGGCGAAACCCGCGCCCTGAACCTACGATCTCGGCATTCGCATCAATCGCTTCTTCACGGACCACGGCATCTGCTCTCGGCGCGAAGCCGACAAGCTCGTAGCGGCGGGACGCGTTCGCCTGAACGGGCGCGTGGCGGTGCACGGTGACTCGGTCGAGCCCGATGACAAGCTCGAGCTCGACGGCAAGCCGCTGCGCGTGCGCGACAAGAAGGCGGTGGTGATCGCCTATCACAAGCCGGCGGGCGTGGAGTGCACGAGCGACCCGCGCGTGCCCGAGAACATCATCGCCGCGGTGAGCTATCCCGAGCGCGTGTTCCACGTCGGCCGGCTCGACAAATTCTCCGAGGGCCTGATCCTGCTGACCAACCGCGGCGAGCTCGTGAACGAAATCCTGCGCGCGGGTCACGGCCACGAGAAGGAGTACGTGGTCGAGGTCGACCGGCCGATCCCCGAGCGCGCGCTCGCGCGCCTGCGCAAGGGGATCGAGCTCGACGGCAAGCCGACGCTGCCCGCCGAGGCCGAGAGGCTCGCGCCGCGCGTGTTCCGGATCGTGCTCCGCGAGGGCCGGAACCGGCAGATCCGGCGCATGTGCGAGGCGCTCGACCTCAGAGTCAAAAGGCTCGTGCGCGTTCGAGTCATGAACGTGAAGCTGGGCGAGCTCCGGGCCGGCCGCTGGCGGAAGCTCACGGCGGAAGAGTTGCGCGTGCTCGAAGCGGGAGTCAGTAGTCGGCTACACAGTCCGGCGTAGGGGCGCCGGCGGCTCCTGCGAGTCACTCTGCGGACCGACGCCGCGGCGCGTCGGGCGGTTGCGAGGCCGAGCTGCCGCGCGCCTGCGCGCCCGTGATCCCCGGGCATGGAGGCTGCACCAAGCCCGGGCCAACGGAGGCCCGAATGCCCGAAAAGCGAATCTCGCTCAGCCGCTTGTTCTCCGCCGATCTCGGCGTCGATCTCGGGACCGCGAACGCGCGAGTCACCAGCCGCCGGACCGGTGAAGTGTTCACGACTCCTGCCGTGGTCGCCCGCCATCGGCGCACCGGCGAGATCTGGGCGGTCGGCCAGAACGCCGCGGACCTGATCGCGCGCATGCCCGAAGCGATCGAAGAGGTGCGCCCGCTGCGCGACGGGGCGATCGCCGACTACGAAGGCGCCACGATCTTGCTGCGCGCGCTGCTCCTGCACGCGCGCAACAAGCTGGCGCTTCGCCGGCCGCGCATGGTGCTGTCGGTGCCGTGCGAGCTGACCCAGGTGGAGCGCCGGGCGCTGGTCTCGGCCGCGAAGGGCGCGGGCGCGCGCGAGGTGTATCTCTTGGCGGCGCCGATGGCCGCGGCGCTGGGCGCCGGCGTGCCCGCCGCGGAGCGCGGCGGCAAGCTCGTGATCGACATCGGCGCGGGCACGACCGACGTGGCCGTAGTGACACTCTCCGGTGTCGTGCACTCGCGCACCATGCGCGTGGGCGGCGCGCGCCTCGACGAGGCGATCCGCGTCTGGATGAAGCGCAAGCTCGACGTCGAGATCGGCTTGTCACAAGCCCGGCAGCTGAAGGAGCAGCTCGGCTGCGCGCTGCCCCGCCAGGACCACCGCGACGTGTGCATCGACGCGCGCGACCGGATCACCGGCACGCTCCGGGTCGTGCGCGTGCGCGCGGAAGAGCTGCGCGAGGCCCTGCTCCCGGCAGTCAGCGCGCTGGTCGAGTCCGTGCGCACGGTGATCGAGGACGCGCCGCCCGAGCTGTCGGCCGACATCGCTGCGAACGGGATCGTGCTGGCGGGCGGCGGTGCGCGCCTGGACGGCCTGGCCGAGCTCCTGATGCGCGAGCTGCGACTGCCCGTGGCGGTGGCCAAGGACCCGATGACCGCGGGCGTGGCCGGATGCGGCGGGTGTCTCGACCGGATCGACCTGCTGCGCGAACTGCGGCTCGAGGCGCAGGCGCGGACCGCGCGCTTCGAGATGGCGGCGGCCTAGGCCCGTTCAGGGCTCGTCGCGATAGCGGTGGGGCTTGCCCTGCCAGTCCTGCACGGTCAGAGCGCCCTCGCCATCGGACTCACTGAGATGGCTCGGGCCGATCGGCACCTTGCCGGCGCCGCCGGGGATGTCGAGCACGTAGGTGGGCTGACACAGGCCCGAGACGCGGCCGCGCAGCCCGCGCACCAGCTCCTGACCCGCGGCGATCGACGTGCGGAAGCGCGCCGTGCCGGGGGCGAGATCCAGGTGGTGCAGGTAGTACGGCTTCACGCGCAGGGCGACGAGCGCGCGCAAGAGTGATTCGAGTGCCTCCGGGGAGTCGTTCACGCCCGCGAGCAGCACCGTCTGGGCGAGCAGTGGAATCCCGGCCTTCGTGAGCCGCGCGATCGCGGTGCGCGCGGCGGGGTCGAGCTCGCGCTCGTGATTCACGTGCAGCGCGACCCACAGCGCCTTGCGCGTCTCGAGCGCGGCGACGAGCTCGGGGCTGACTCGCTCGGGGTCCGCCGTGGGCACGCGCGTGTGGATGCGGATCACCTGCACGTGTGGAATCGCCTCGAGCCGCGCCAGGATCTCGGCGAGTCGGCGCGGCGACAGCACCAGCGGATCGCCACCGGAGAGGATCACCTCCCAGATCCGCTCGTCGCGGGCGATGTAGGCGAGCGCGCGTTCGAGCTCGTCCGGCGCCAGTGACTCGCCGCCCGCGCCCACGCGCTCGCGCCGGAAGCAGAAGCGGCAGTACACGGCGCAGGCGTGGGTGGGGGTGAGCAGCACGCGATCCGGATAGCGGTGGATGATGCCCTTCACCGGTCGGTGGGATAGGTCGCCGATCGGGTCGTCGAGCTCGTCCGGGGCCACGAACAGCTCCTCTTCGTGCGGCACGAACTGGCGCGCCAGCGGATCCGACGGGTCGGCCGGGTCGATGCGCTCGGCCAGACCCGGAGTGAGTCCCACCGACCAGCGCGCGGCCACCGCGTGGAGCGCCTCGGCGCGCTCGGGCGGCACCAGCCCCCGAGTCAGCAGCTCCACGATCTCGAGCCTGCGGGTCATTCCGTCTCCGCGTCGACCGGCGCGAAGCGCACGTCGTCGATCCGCTCCGCACCCGTCGCGCACATCACCAGCCGGTCGAAGCCCAGCGCCATGCCCGCGCTCGCGGGCAGGCCGTGCTCGAGCGCGGCCATGAAATCCGGGTCGATGGGATAGCGTTCCCCGTAGAGACGCGCCTTCTCGACCTGGTCGCGCTCGAAGCGCGCCCGCTGCTCGGCCGGGTCGGTGAGCTCGCTCCAGCCGTTCGCGAGCTCGAGCCCGCACGCGAACAGCTCCACGCGTTCGCAGAGCGCCGGATCGCCCGGCTTGGCCCGCGCCAGCGCCGCCAGCTCGATCGGCCAGTCCGCGAGCAAGGTCGCCCGCCCCGCGCCGAGCTTCGGCTCGACCGACTCGAGAAACACCCGGAAGAAGCGGTCGTCGAACGCCTCGCGCCCCCCGCGCCGCAGCGCGTCGATCGTGACTCCCGCGTGCTTGGCGAACGCGTCCGCCACGCTGAGTCGCTCCGCCGGCGCGCGCGGGTCACATTCCTGCCCCCGCCAACGCAGCCGATCCGCGCCGGCCGCGTCCGCTGCCGCCCGCAGCAGCGAAGCGCAGTCGCGCTCGAGCGACGTGTAGGTCTCACCCGCGCGGTACCACTCGAGCATGGTGAACTCGGGTGAGTGCGTGCTCGACCGCTCCGCGTTTCGGTAGGACGGCGCCAGCTCGAAGATGCGCGGCAGCCCCGCGACCAGAAGCTTCTTCAGCGTGAACTCGGGCGAGGTGCGCAGATAGCGGGGCACGGGCTTCCCAGCGTGGGGATCGCGCAGACTCGTCTCGAACGCATGCAGGTGCGGCTCGAGCCCGGGAGACACCTGCAGCGCCGGTGTCTCGACCTCGAGGAAGTCCTCGCTCGCGAAGTACGCGCGCAGCGCGCGCGCAATACGCACGCGCGCCTCCAGCCGCCGCCGGCGGTCCGCGAAGCGCTCCGGATGCCACCAGGGCAGGCCGCTCATGGCGTGAGCGACGATTCGGGTGCGTTCGTGTGGACAAGATCCACGAGATCGCGAATCGTTCGTGAGCGGGAGTCTTTCCGATTCGTTCCCGGCATCGAATCCCCAGATGACGACACCATACAGAATCTGCGGACTCTTCTGCGCCGTGGTGCTGCTCAGCGCCGGCGCCGCCCAGGCCTGGACCCGGCCGGGTCACATGGTGACTGCGGGCATTGCCTATCTCGACCTGGCCGAGCACGACCCGGACGTGATCGAGCGGATCGCGGCGCTGCTGGCGCTGCATCCCGACCGCGGGCCGTTCGAGGTGGCGGCGGGCAGGGCGCTCGGCGACGAGCGGACGCGGCGGCTCATGCTCGAGTGCGCGCGCTGGCCGGACGACGCGCGGGGCACGCACTACGACCATCCGTCCTGGCACGTGGCGCTGCGTTCGATCCGTGAGTCCGGGAAGCCGGACGACAAGCTGTTCGGCGACGCGATCGAGGCCTTCGCGCTGAATGCGCACCTGCTCGCGAGCTCGTTCGCGCCCGACGCGGACCGCGCGGTCGCGCTGTGCTGGCTGATGCACATCGCGGGCGACATGCATCAGCCGCTGCACTCGGCGCAGCGCTTCACGCCCCAGTTCCCGGACGGCGACCACGGCGGCGCGCTCGAGTTCGTGAAGGACCCGCAGACGGGAGAGCCGATCACTCTGCACTGGTTCTGGGACGACTCGGTGAACCGCAACGGCGAGCCCGATGCGGTGATGACCCGGGCGCGCGAGCTCTGGACGAAGCTGCCACGTTCCAGCTTCAAAGAGCTGAGTCATCCGGTCCATGCGCGCGACTTCCCCAGCTGGGCACAGGACGAGAGCTACCCGCTGGCCGTGTCTCTCGCGTATCGCCAGGACCTCCGCTTCGGAGCCACGAAAGAGACGGCGACCGCGCTCGATCCGAAGTACGTCGAGGACGCGACGCAGGCGGCTGAGAAACGACTCACGCTCTCGGGCTACCGCCTCGCAGATCTGCTGCGCGAGGCGCTGAAGGGAACGCCGCTTCCGCAGAAGCACTGACGAGGGCGCTACGATGCGCCGGTGTCGAGTGCAGCGCGGGGGGTCTTCGTGGTCCTGCTGGCCGTGATCGCGTGGGCCGGCCCTGCCCGCGCGCAGGCGCCCGCGTCCGACCCGAACGCGCCCCGGCCGAAGGAGGGCGCCCACACCACGCCCGTCCTCGGCAACGACGTGCCGCTCAGCCAGGTACCCGCCGACGTCCAGGTGATCGACCGGCAGGTGCTCGACGCGCGTCCGACTCAGTCGCTCGCCACCACGCTGGCCGACCAGATCAACGCAGGCTCGTTCACCGACACCCAGGGCAACGCCTTCAACACCACGCTCAACCTGCGCGGCTACTCGGCCTCGCCGGTGCTCGGTTCGGCGCAGGGCGTGTCGGTCTACCAGAACGGCACGCGCGTGAACGACCCCTTCGGTGACCTGGTGAACTGGGCCACGATCCCGAGCTTCGCGGTGCAGCAGATCCAAGTGACTCCCGGCGTGGGCCCGACCTTCGGCCTGAACGCGCTCGGCGGCTCGGCCTCACTGCAGATGAAGGACGGCTTCAGCGCGCCGGGCGGGCGCTTCACGGTGCTGGGCGGGTCTTGGGATCGCGTGGGCGGCACCGCCGAGTACGGCGGCTCGAGCGGGCTGCTCGGCTTCTACGGCGGAGTGAGTGCGCTGCACGATCCCGGCTGGCGCGAGGGCTCGCCGAGCGGCGTGTACCAGGGCTATCTCGATCTGCGCGCGCGCGGCGACGCGCTCGACGGCGGGCTCAGCATCGGCTTCACCCACGCCGACTTCGTGGGAAACGGCGGCTCGCCGCGCGAGCTGCTCGACCAGAGCTACAAGGCGATCTTCACCAAACCCGACGAGACCGAGCAAGATCGCTACGACCTGGGCGGCCGCGCGAGCTACACGCTAAGTGACCGGACCCGATTCCAGGGCGTGGCCTACTGGCGCCAGAACAAGCTCGCGACCAGCAACGGCGACGACACCGAGCTCGCGCCGTGCACGGGCGATCCCAGCGTTCTGTGCACGGATGCCGGCCTGCCAGGCGAGAAGCCGGCGAGCGACGCCGGCGGCGCGCCGGTGCCCGCTTCGCTCGACGTCACGGGCCAGCTCAACACGACCGAGACCCGGACCCAGGCGTTGGGCAGCTCGCTCGAGCTGGTCGACCACCGCGATCTCTTCGCACGCGAGAATCGGTTCACGCTGGGCAGCTCGCTCGACTACGGCTTCAGTCACTACGACAGCGGCAGCGAGCTCGGGCGCCTGAACGACGCGCGCGGCGTCGAGGGTCTCGACGTGGCCCTCGGCGGCGAGGACTTCAACACCGCGGTGCGCAGCCAGACGCGCTACTTCGGAATCTACCTGTCGGACGTGTACGCACTCAGCGACAAGCTCAGCGCCACGGCTTCGGGCCGCTGGAACCTGGCCCGCACCGAGCTCCACGACCTGGCGGGCACGGCGCTCGACGGCACGCACCACTTCGACCGCCTGAACCCGGCGCTCGGACTCAGCTACGCGTGGACGCCCGAGCTTTCGACCTACCTGAGCTACGGTGAGTCGAACCGCACGCCCACTCCGGCCGAGCTCGCGTGCGCCGATCCGGCGCGCCCGTGCCGGATTCCGAACGCGTTCAGCGCCGACCCCTCGCTCGATCAGGTGGTGTCTCGGTCGGTCGAGCTCGGCTCGCACGGCGACGTGACGCTGCCGTGGGAGGTGGTCACCGACTACATGTCGATCCACTGGTCGGGCGCGCTCTACGCCGCGTGGAATCACGACGACATCCTGTTCATCGCCTCGGGGCCCGTGCTCGGCTCCGGCTTCTTCTCGAACGCGGGCACGACCCAGCGGCTGGGCGCCGAGCTCAGCCTCGACGGCCGCTGGGCGCGGGGCACGGGGTTCGTGCGCTACGGCTGGGTGCACGCCACCTTCGAGTCACATCTCGCGATCCGGAGCCCGAACAACCCGTTCGCCGACGCCAACGGCAACATCCACGTCGCGCCCGGCGACCGCCTGCCCAACGTTCCCGAGCACGACCTGCGCTTCGGCTTCCAGTACCGACTCACTCCGCAGTGGAGCGCGGGCTTCGACGGCGTGTACGTGTCGAGCCGGCCGTACCAGGGCGACGAGTCGAACCAGCTGAAGCCGGTCTCCGACTACTCGCTGCTCAACTTCGAGACCGACTACGAGCTGGCGCGCGTGCTCACGCTGCGTCTGCGCGTGCAGAACCTGTTCAACCAGAAGTACTACAGCGCGGGCGTGCTGGGCGATCCGACCGGCGTGTTTCCCGACTTCCGCGATCCGCGCTTCCTGACCCCGGGCGCCCCCACGAACTTCGAGGTGCAGGCGATCGTGCGCTTCTGACGGCTAGCGCGCCGCGGCCTCGACCTTGGCGAGATACGGCTCGAGCTCGGGCGCGAACGCCGGATGCGCGCGCAGCTTCGCGAAGTGAGCGAGCGCGCGGGGGAAGCGGCCGGCTTGATCGGGTCCGGACAGCGGCGCGAATGAGTGCTCGGCGAGCCGGGCCGTGTTCACGCGCTCGCCTTTGAAGAGCGCCCACTCGGCCGCGAAGCCGATGTCGGCAATCGAGAGTGCATTGCCGACCAGGAATGACCGCGCCGGCGCCAGCGCCTGGTCGATCCCCGACAGGTAGGCGTCGCGCGCGGCGCGCGCGCGCTCGTGAGTCGCGGCGTCGAGCTTGCCGGCTCCGAGCGCCAGCAGGTAGAGCTGCGCATCGCGCGCGAACACCAGGCTGGCGTCCAGGAACGAATCGATCCGCGAAGCTTCGTACGGGTCCTTGCCGTAGAGCGTGACTCCGTTCGAAGCCAGGCGCGCCACCGCTCTCAGGATGCTGTTCGACTCGAAGATTCCCGTCTTCCCGTCCGGGCTGAATGCGGCCGGAACGGTGCCGAAGGGATGCGCTTCGAGGAACGCGTCGGTCTTGTGCAGCGTCCCGCCGAAGCCGGTGCGCGCCGCGCGGGCGGTCGCGGCGCCGCGGTCCGACTCCGCGAGCGGCCGCGCCTCGAAATCCCAGAGCCACTCGCCCAGCTCGCGCGGCGAGGCGCCCCGGATCTCCAGCGTCACCCCGCACAGCCGGGCCGCGATCGTGGCCTTGGCCAGCCGCGGGTTCGGCAGGTAGGAGAAGATCCGGAGCTCTGTCACAGCGCCTCGATCCGCGCCGGCGTGTGCTTGTGCCAGGGCGTCCCAGCGATCCAGTCGCGGTCCTCGCTCGCGGTCAGGTCGTTCGGCGCGACGCCGGTCTTCAGGCGCGGGCCTTCGCCGTTCGGGAAGTCGACGCCCAGGCCGTTGGGCAGCGACACGTGGCCGGGCTGCATGCGGTCGGAGAGCTCGACCACGACTTCGGCGCTGCCGCGCTTGGTCGAGAGCCGCGCGCGGCCGCCATCGGCGACACCGATCCGTGTCGCGTCGTCGGGATTCATGCGCAGTGCGCCCGAGCGGTCCTTCCGGCGCCAGTCAGGATTGCGGAAGATGGTGTTGGCCGTGAACGAGCGCCGCTCGCCCGCGGAAAGGATGAACGGGAACTCGGCGCTCGCGCCCGGCGCCGGCTCGCTCGCCAGCGCGTCGAGCTCGGGCAGGAGCTCCGGAATCAGCAGCTGGATGCGCCGGTTCGGCGTGGTCACGCGCGCGAAGCTCTCGGCCCAGTCGTCGATCGAGAACACCACCGCGCTCTTGCTCGAGAGCAGCGCGTCGAACAGCGCATCGGCGGCCTCGGGCGCGGAGCCCGCGAAGCCGGCGCGCTGCAGTGACTCGAGCTGGCGCGGCGCGGCCAGCTGACACAGAGCCCAGACGCCGGCGCCTTCGGCCAGCCCCTCGGGCAATAGATCGCCGATCGCGCGGTAGAGCAGCGCCGGCGCCACGCCGAGCAGCTTCGGATTCCCGCCCACCAGCTCGAAGAACTTGGCGCGGAACGCGGGCCGCCCGTCCTGCCAGGCCGCGCGCAGCGCCGCGACCGCAGCCGCGGGCAGCGCGCCCAGCGCCTCGCACAGCCGCGCGTGCAGCTCCGCTTCCGAGAACAAGCCGTGCTGCGGCGGGAAGAGCGCCTTGCGCAGGTGGAAGTAGTTGTGCGGGAACTCGAAGTTGAAGAACGTGGCCTCGGCCTTCTCGAACTGGCTCGCCACGGGCAGCACGTAGTGCGCCAGGCGCGCGGTCTCCGAGAACGCCACGTCGATCACCACCACGCACTCGAGTGACTCGATCGCCTCGCGCATGCGCCCGCTGTCGGCCAGCGAGTGCGCGGGGTTGCCGCTCTCGACCACGAGCGCGCGGAAGCGCTTGGGGTGGTCGGTCAGGATCTCGTCGGGAATCACGTTGCAAGGCGTGAGTCCGCCGATGATGCGCGCGCCGGTCACGGGTGTCTTGCGGCCTTCGTCGGCCCCGCCGGCCAGCGCCACGAACGTGCTCGGCCGGTAGCCGGCGCCCTTCTTGCCGAAGTTCCCGGTCGTCAGCACCAGGAGCTTGTGCAGGTAGGACACGAGCGTCGAGTGCAGGTTCATCTGCACGCCCAGGTCCTCGAACGTGGCCATGCTCTCGGCCAGCGCGATCCGCCGCGCCGCCGCGCGCACCTGTTCCTCGGGCACGCCGCTCTTCTCACAGTGACTTGCGACGTCCAGCGACTCGAAGTGAGTCACGACGTCGGCCCAGCCGTCGGCGTGCTCGGCCAGCCAGTCGGTCTTGGCCAGGCCCTCCTGCACGATCACGGCCACCAGCGCCGCCAGCAGGAACGCATCGCCGCCGGGCCGCACCTGCAGGTGGATGTCGGCCAGCTCCGCCGTCTCGGTCCGGCGCGGGTCGATCACGATCAGACAGCGGTTCGGGTCGTTCGCGATTTCGCGCAGAGTGACGCGCGCGCGCGGGATGCTGTGCGAGAACCACGGGTTCTTGCCCAGGAACAGGCCCACCTCGCAGTGCTCGAAGTCGCCGCGCGAGTAGCCGCCCAGCATGCGGGTGGCCACCCAGAACTCGCCGGTCTTCTCCTGAGACAGGGCGCTCGCCTGGTAGCGCATGCCGAGCGCCGACTTGGTCGAGCGCCCGTACGCGCCGGGCAGGTGATTTCCCTGGCCGCCGCCGCCGTAGTAGAAGATCGACTCACCGCCGTGGGCGTCGCGCACCGCGGAGAGCTTCTGCGCGACCTCGCGGATCGCGGTGTCCCAGTCGATCTCGTCGAAGCCGCCGTCGGCGCGCCGGCGCAGCGGTTTGCTGAGTCGGTGCGGGCCGTTCTGGTAGAAGTCGAGCCGCGACGGCTTCTCGCAGGCGTAGCCCTTCGACGCCGGGTGCGCGTCGTCGCCGCGCACCCGCACCAAGTTGCGGCCTTCGGCGCCGCCGAGCTGTACCTCGATGCCGCAGTTGCACTCACACAGGATGCACGCCGTCGACTTCCACTCGCTGGCCGCGGGACTCACTACCAGTTCTCCTTGAAGGGTCGAAGATCGAGCTCGAAGGTCCAGGCCGAGCGCTGCTGGTGCGCCAGGTGGTGCACCGCGTCGGCGATGCCGCTCGGCTGGATGAAGAAGTCGTCCGGGCGATCGGGAAAGGCCTTGCGCGTCCAGGGCAGGTCGATCACCGCGTCGATCACCACGTAGGCCACGTGCACGCCCTGCGGGCCGAGCGTGCGCGCGAGTGACTCGCAGAGGATGCGCTGCGCCGCCTTGGTCGGGGCGAAGCCCGCGAACGCCGCCTTCCCCCGCCAGGCCGAGGTGTTTCCGGTGGCGATGATCGCTCCGCCGCCCGCCGCCACCATGCCCGGCGCGAGCTCCTGCGCCAGCACGAGCAGCGCGGTCACGTTCACGCGGAAGCGCTGCTCGAGCTCTTCGGGCTTCACGGTGTCGAACGTGCCGAAGCCGCCCGCGACCGCGTTGTGCAGCAGCACCGTGGGCGTGCCGAGGTCGGCGCGCACCCGGCCGAGCGTGGCGCGCAGCGCGTCGAGGTCGGCCACGTCGACGGGGTAGGGCGCGGCGCCGCGCACTTCCTTCGCCAGTGACTCGAGCCGGCCCCGGTCGCGCGCCAGCATGGCCACGCGGTAGCCGTCGGCGGCGAAGCGGCGCACCAGCGCGGCCCCGGTTCCGGGTCCCACCCCCGTGACGACGGCGACGCGCTCGCTCACGTGCGGGAATCTACCGCGCAGTAGTTTCATAATGCAACCAGGAGCAAATTCGCTTACAATCCGCGGCCATGGGTCGGAGGCGCTTCGCCGACATGAACTGCGGCATCGCCCAGGCGCTGGAGGCGCTGGGCGACTGGTGGACGCTCTTGATCGTGCGCGACGCCTTCTTCGGCGCGCGCCGCTTCAGTGAGTTCGAGCGCAGCCTGGGAATCGCGAAGAACATCCTGGCGGTCCGGCTCGCGCACCTGGTCGAGCACCACATCTTCGCCAAGGACGGCGTCGAGTACCGACTCACCGAGAAGGGCGAGGGGCTCTTGCCGCTGCTCACCGCGATGCGGGAGTGGTCCGACGACTGGGTCTTCGGCAAGGGCGCCGAGCCCGTGATCGTGAAGGATCGCCGCACGCAGCGCCGCATCCCGCGCCTGCGCGTGACCGACGCCGACGGCAAGGACGTGACTCGCCGCGACCTGATCACCGTTCCCGGGCCGGGCGCGAACGAGGCCACGCGGCGCCGGCTCGAGCGCCGCTAGCGCCCGGTGAGTCGCCTGCTGCTGCTGACCCTTTTGTCGGTCGCGACCGTAGCGGGCGCCGACGATCTCGAACGCCCGCTCGAGCTCGGCGGGCGCACGCGCAGCTACCTCCTGCACCTGCCTGCGGTGAGCGCCGAAGGCGCGCTGCCGCTGGTGGTGGTGCTGCACGGCGCGGGCGGTGATGCCTGGCTGATCCGCGACCAGACGAGCTTCTCGGAAGAGGCCGACTGGCACGGCTTCGCGGTGGCCTATCCCAACGGCTCGCGCGGCCCGAATGCGCCGGGGCTCGACTTCGGCGGCCGGCGCTACCTGTCGTGGAATGCCGGAGCCTGCTGCGGCTGGCCGCGCGAGCAGGGCGTGGACGACGTGGGCTTCGTGCGTGCGGTGGTCGAAGACGTCGCACGCGCGCTCCCGATCGATCGGCGGCGCGTCTACGCGGCGGGTCTCTCGAACGGCGGGATGCTGGCATTCCGGCTGGCTTGCGAGGCGAGCGACCTGTTTGCGGCGGTGGGCGTGGTCTCGGGCGCGCTCGCGGCGCCGTCGTGCGCGCCGGGCGCGCCGGTATCGGTGATCCAGATCCACGGCACGGCCGACGAGATCGTGCCGGTCGGCGGCGGCCCGGGTCAGACACTCACGCCCGCGGGCTGGGTCTACCCCTCGACCGACGCCGGGCTCGAGCGCTGGCGCGAGCTCGATGGCTGCGATCGTCTTCCCGACGACTCATACCGCGACGGCGTGCGCGTGCGGCGCTATCTCGGCTGCCGCGACGGCGCCGAGGTCCGGAGCTACGTGATCGAGGACGGCAAGCATGCCTGGTTCGGCTCGGGCAAGAACGCGCTGCTGTTTCCTGAGTCGAAGGAGGTCGTCGCCACCGCCACGCTGTGGAGCTTCTTCGCCGGCCACCCGAAGCCCTGAGTCAGGCGAGCAGCTCGCGCAGCCGGAGCAATTCGCCGAGTGACCAGGCCTGGAAGAAGCAGCCGGCGGGGCGCTGCGGAGGCTCGGCGTCCGCCACCTCGCACAGGTGACCCAGCCCGGCGACCTCGAGCCGTGACTCGAGCGGCGCCAGGAAGCGTTCGCGTGCCTCTTTCTTGGCAGCGGGCGTCGAGCCGCGCGCGCGCAGCCAGGCCTCGACGAAGGGTCCGGCGAGCCAGGGCCAGGCGCTTCCCTGGTGATAGGCCGAATCGCGCTCCGCGGGGCCGCCTTCGAAGCGGGCCGCATAGCCCGGCTCACCGGGCGCGAGCGAGCGCAGCCCGAAAGGCGTCCAGAGTCGGGCCTCGACTTGATCGAGCACGCGCCGGGCGCGCTCGGGAGTCACGAGACAGAGCGGCAACCCTCCCACCGCGAACACCTGGTTCGGACGGAACGCGGCGTCGTGCGTGCCGGGCACGTGGTCCACGTCCACCACGTCGTACAGCGCTCCGGCGGATTCGTTCCAGAAGCGTCGCGCAAAGCTCGAGAGCCCCTGCTCGAGCGGCTTCTCGAAGCGCGGGGCCCAGCGGGCGGCGATCGCCAGCGCGTTCAGCCACAACGCCTCCACCTCGACCGGCTTGCCGATCCGCGGAGTCACGACGCGGTCGCCGACGCGCGCGTCCATCCAGGTGAGCTGCACGCCGGGCTCGCCCGCTGCCAGCAGACCATCCGAGTCCGCGTGAATCCCGAAGCGGGTGCCGCGCGCATAGCCGCCGAGGATCGCCTCGATCGCCGCGCGCAGGAGCTTCACGTCCTGGCGGGCGGGGCGACGCGCGAGATAGTCGCCGGCGGCGATCACGTACCAGAGCGAGGCGTCGACCGCGTTGTACTCCGGTGACTCACCCGCGTCGGGGAAGCGGTTGGGCAGCATGCCCTCCGAGATCGCCTCGGCCCACTGGCACAGGATCGCCCCTGCTTCGGACCCGCGGCCGCCCGCCAGACACAGCCCGCGCAGCGCGATGAACGTGTCGCGTCCCCAATCGGTGAACCAGGGATAGCCCGCCACGATCGTCGCGCCGCTGGCGCGCCGCACGAGATACTGTTCGGCCGCGCGTTGCAACGGCGGCCCGAGCTTGGCGCGCCGCTCCGCTTCGGCACGCTGCAGGCGCTCGGCTCGCGCGCGCGTGCTGCCCCGCGAGGCTCTGCCGTCGGGCACGGCCAGGAACAGGTACGCGCTCCCCGCGGACAGGTCGAAGCGCAAGCTGCCCGGCGAAGCCAGGTCTTCGTTCGCATCCAGCCCGCGCGCGAGCTCCTGCGAATAGCTGAAGTTCCGGTACCAGCTCGGCTCGTGCGCGTACACCGCGTTGTGTCGGAACTCGATCGGCGGCACGCCGGGGTAGGGCTGGAACACCAGCCGTTCGGGCTCGCTCACGCGCGGCGCGAAATCGAACACCGGGTTCTCGTGGTGCAGCGCGTGGTAGTCGCGGCCCGAGAGCAGCGGCCGGACCTGGAGAGTCACTCCCGCGGCCGGCTGCAGCAGGCGCCAGCTCAGCAGCGTTCGCGGGACGCCGCGCTCGCACAGGATCTCCTGCTCGATCGCGAGCCCGCCCGGCAGCTCGAAGCGCCACCTCGGCCATGGCTCGTGCGCGAACGACGCGATCCGCGACGCGCCGTCGGGATGGATCACGTCGCCGCCGTAGCGCTGGCTCGAGAGCGCCGCCGCGCCGTGCGCCGTCTCGACCCAGACCTCGAGCCCGTTCACCAGCACGCGGCGGCCCGTGGGCGGTGTCTCGGCCGCGAGCAAGAGCGCGTGATAGCGGCGCGTGCGCACGCCGCAGATCGTGCCCGAGGCGAAGCCGCCCAGGCCGTCTGTCTCGAGCCACTCGCGCGAATCGAGCTCGATCACCTACGCGAGAAGCTCGTGCGCGACGGCGACGACCTGTTCCGGCTCGAAGCCGAAGTGCTTCAGCAGCTCCTTCAGCGGGGCAGACTTGCCGAACGTGTGCATGCCGATGATCCGGCCTTCCTGACCCACGTAGCGCTCCCAGCCCAAGGTCGACGCCTGCTCGATCGCGATCCGCGCGCGCACCGCCGGCGGCAAGACACTCTCGCGGTACTCGCGGCTCTGCCGGTCGAAGAGCTCCCACGACGGCATCGAGACCACGCGCGAGCGGATCCCTTCGGTCACGAGCTTCTCGTGCGCTTCGAGCGCGAGCGCGACCTCGCTGCCGGTCGCGATCAAGATCAGCTGCGGCGCTCCCGGGCCGGGTGAGTCGGCCAGCACGTAGGCGCCGCGCGCCACGCCCGACGCGGGCGCGTAGCGCTTGCGGTCGAAGGTGGGAAGCGCCTGTCGCGAGAGCGCGAGCGCGACCGGACCGTGGTGGAACGGAAGCACCGCGCGATACGCCTCGACCACCTCGTTGGCGTCGGCGGGGCGCAGAGTCACCAGCCCCGGGATCGCGCGCAGCGAGGCCAGCTGCTCCACCGGCTGGTGCGTCGGGCCGTCCTCGCCGTCGCCCATGGCGTCGTGCGAGAACACCCACAGCGTCGGCAGCTCCATCAGCGCCGACAGCCGCAGCGCGGGCCGCAGGTAGTCACTGAAGATCAAGAAGGTCGATCCGAACGGTCGCAGCTTGGTGAGTGACATGCCGTTCAGTACCGCGCCCATGGCGTGCTCGCGGATGCCGAAGTGCAGGTTGCGTCCGCCGGCCGAGCCGCGCTCCTGGTCACCCGCGCCGGGGAACTTCAGCGCGGTGCGGGTCGACGGCGCGAGGTCGGCCGAGCCGCCGAGCAGCCAGGGGATGTTCTTCGCCAGCGCGTTCAGCACCTGACCCGACGCATCGCGCCCGGCCGTGCCCTTCGGGTCGGCGGGAAACACCGGCAGCTCGCGGTCCCAGCCCGCCGGCAGCTCGCGGCGCTGCATCAGGTCGATCTCGGCGGCGAGCGCCGCCTGCTCGCGGCGGTAGCGCGCGAACCGATCCTCCCAGGCGTGCCGCGCTGCCGCGCCGCGCGCGCCGAGCCCGGCCGCGAAGCGCTCGCGCACGCCGTCGGGCACGAGAAACTGTGCGTCCTCGGGCCAGCCGTAGGCCCGCTTGGTGAGTCGCACCTCTTCCTCGCCCAGCGGCTCACCGTGCGCCTCGGCGCTGTCGTGCTTGTGCGGCGAGCCCCAGCCGATGTGACTGTCGAGGATGATCAGGGTCGGCCGCTCGCGAATGCCCTGGAACAGATGCAGCGCGCGCTCGATCGCGCCCGCGTCGTTCGCGTCCGAGACGCGCAGCACGTGCCAGCCGTAGCTCATGAAGCGCCCGGCCACGTCGTCGCTGAACGCGAGCTTCGTGCTGCCCTCGATCGTGATCTGGTTGTCGTCGTAGATCCAGCACAGTCGCTCGAGACCGAGGTGACCCGCGAGTGACGCGGCTTCGGAGCTCACGCCCTCCATCATGTCGCCGTCGCCGCAGATCGCGTACACGTCGTAGCCGAACAGGTCGAAGCCGGGCCGGTCGTAGCGGTCGGCGAGCCAGCGCTGCGCGATCGCCATACCCACGCTCGTGGCGACTCCCTGGCCGAGCGGGCCGGTGGTGGTCTCGACGCCCGACACCAGCCGGTACTCCGGGTGACCCGGCGCGTGACTGTCGAGCTGCCGGAAGTGGCGGATGTCGTCGAGCGTGACTGCCGGCTGGCCCAGTCTCTCGTACTCGGAGTTCACCGCGCACGTGCCCGACAGGTGCAGCACCGACCACAGCAGCATCGAGGCGTGGCCGTTCGAGAGCACGAAGCGGTCGCGCGCCGGCCAGATCGGATCGCGCGGGTCGAAGCGCAGCACGCGGTTCCACAGCGTGTAGACGAGCGGCGCCAGCGCCATGGGCGTGCCCGGGTGACCCGACTTGGCCTTCTGCACGGCGTCGATCGAGAGCGTGCGGATGGTGTTGATGGCGAGCTGATCGACGGCATCGAAGGGGGGTGCTTCGCTCATGGCTTCTCCAGTGCGGCGACCTTGGCCAGCCGACGCAGGTGCCGCTCTTCCGAGCTGTAGCTCGCGGCGAGGAAGGCTTCGACCAGCTCCCACGCCGCGGAGAGTCCGATCGTACGGCCGCCAAGACACAGCACGTTCATGTGGTCGTCCTCGACCCCCTGGTGGGCCGAGAAGTGATCGCCCACCAGCGCGGCGCGCACGCCTCTGACCTTGTTCGCGCAGATCGATGCGCCCACGCCGCTGCCGCAGCACACCACGCCGCGCTCGACCTCGCCCGCCGCGACCGCGCGCGCGAGCGGAATCACGAAGTCGGGATAGTCGTCCTTCTCGTCGAGTGACTTGGCGCCGAAATCGACGAGCTGGTGACCCGCCGCGCGCAGCCGCGCCGCGAGCCCTTCCTTCAGCGCGAAGCCGCCGTGGTCGGTGGCGATGCCGATCCGCATCAGTGCTTCTCCAGCCCGGAGGCCGCGTCGCGGTCCACGAGCGCGATCGCGCGCTCGCTGCGAACCCGACCCGCCGGGATCGAGCGATCGCCGTCGCGCAGGCGCACGAGCATGTCCGCCTTGTCGGCGCCGGTGACCAGCCAGAGGATCTCGCGCGCCCGATCGAGCACGGGGTAGGTGAGGGTCATGCGGCGCCGGCCCTGGTAGGGACCGGTGAGTGCCACGTCGCGATCGGCGACGCCGAGCACGGCGTCGCCGGGGACGAGTGACGCGGTGTGTCCGTCGGGCCCGAGGCCCAGGTGGACGAGGTCGAGCACCGGAGCGAGCGAAAGCGCGTAGTCGGCTGCGGCGGCGTCCAGGTTCGGGGATTCGACCGGCATCGCGTGGATGCGTGCCTGCGCCGGCAGACACTCGCGCAGATGAGTCAGGTTGCGGTCCGGGTCACCCGCGGGCGCGATCCGCTCGTCGACCTGGAACCAGTCGGCCTGCGCCCACGGCACGTCGAGCGCGAGCAGCGCGCGCAGCATGGCCCAGGGCGTGCGCCCGCCACTCACTGCCGCCGCGAAGCGGCCGCGCGCGGCCACGCCGGCGCGGCTCGCGGCGGCGATGCGCTCGGCCGCGCGCAGCGCGACCGCGTCCGGATCGGGAAAGACCTCGATCTTCACGGCGGACGTGGACTCATTTCCCCCTCTTCTCCACATGTCCCCCGAACTGCAGCCGCATCGCCGAGAGCAGCTTGTCGCCGAAATCGGCCTGGCCGCGCGAGCTGAAGCGCTGGTAGAGCGCGGTCGACAGCACCGGCACCGGCACGGCCTCGTCGATCGCGGCCTGGATCGTCCAGCGTCCCTCGCCCGAATCCGCCACGTGACCCTCGAAGCCCTCGAGCTCGGGGTCCGCCGCCAGCGCGGCGGCAGTCAGGTCCAGCAGCCACGACGAGATCACGCTGCCGCGCCGCCACACCTCGGCGACGTCGCGCAGGTCGAAGTCGTAGGCGTAGAGCGAGGGATCGCGCAGCGGCGTGGTCTCGGCGTCGACCGTGTGACCGCGCGTGCCCGCGTTCGCGTGGCGCAAGACACCGAGACCCTCGGCGTAGGCCGCCATGATCCCGTACTCGATCCCGTTGTGGACCATCTTCACGAAGTGACCGGCGCCGTTGCCGCCGCAGTGCAGATACCCGAGCTCGGCGGTGCCGCGTAGCTTCTCGCGCCCCGGCGTGCGCGGAATCTCGCCTGCGCCGGGCGCCAGCGTCTTGAAGATCGGATCGAGCCGTCTCACGGTCTCGGGGGGGCCGCCGATCATCATGCAGTAGCCGCGCTCGAGTCCGAACACGCCGCCGCTCGTGCCCACGTCGACGTAGTCGAGCTTCTTGGGCGCGAGCTCGCGCGCGCGGCGCAGGTCGTCCACGTAGTGCGAGTTGCCGCCGTCGATCACCACGTCGCCGGGCGAGAGATGGGGAATCACTTCGGCGATCGCGCCGTCCACGACCGCAGCGGGCACCATCAGCCAGACCGCGCGCGGCGGCTCGAGCGCCTTCACGAACTCCTCGATCGACTGCGCGCCGCGCGCGCCTTCGCTGGCGAGCGCCTGCACCGCCTGCGGTGCGTGGTCGAACACCACGCAGCTGTGTCCGCCCTTCTGGAGGCGGCGCACCATGTTCGCGCCCATGCGACCCAGGCCGATCATTCCAAGCTGCATCGTGACTCCTAGCCAGGCTTGCGCGCTCCGCGGTAGCGGCGGATCAGCGCGTTGGTCGAGCCGTCGTGCGCCAGCGCGGGCTCGTTCGCGCTCTCGAGCTCGGGCACGATGCGCTGCGCCAGCGCCTTGCCCAGCTCGACGCCCCACTGGTCGAACGAGTCGATGTTCCAGACCACGCCCTGCGTGAAGACGCTGTGCTCGTACAGCGCCACCAGCGCCCCCAGCGTCTCGGGGGTGAGTCGGCGCGCGAAGATCACATTCGAGGGCCGGTTGCCCGCGAAGTTCCGGTGCGGCTCGTTCGACGTCTTCCCAAAGGCCAGCGCCTCGGCCTGCGCGATCACGTTCGCGATCAACAGATCGTGGTGGCGGCCCAGCGGGTTCAATGACTCGTCGAAGGCGATGAAGTCACATGGGATCAGCCGCGTGCCCTGGTGGATGAGCTGATAGAACGAGTGCTGGCCGTTCGTGCCCGGCTCGCCGAAGTAGATCGGCCCGGTGTCGGTCTCCACCGGTGTGCCGTCGAGCTGCACGCTCTTGCCGTTGCTCTCCATGGTGAGCTGCTGCAGGTAGGCGGGGAAGCGCTTCAGATACTGCTCGTACGGCAGCACCGCGACCGTCTGCGCGCCGAAGAAGTCGTTGTACCAGAGTGAGAGCAGCGCCATCAGCACGGGCAGGTTGCGCTCGAACGGAGCGCTGCGGAAATGCTCGTCCATGGCGTGGAAGCCGCCGAGCATGGCGCGGAACGCCTCGGGGCCGATCGCCAGCATGGTCGAGAGGCCGATCGCGGAGTCCATCGAGTAGCGACCGCCGACCCAGTCCCAGAAGCCGTACATGTTGGCGGTATCGATGCCGAACTTCGCGACTTCGGCGGCGTTGGTCGAAACCGCCACGAAGTGTTTCGCCACGGCCGCCGGGTCGCCGCCCAGGCCGGCGAGACACCAGGCGCGCGCGCTCTGCGCGTTGGTCATGGTCTCGAGCGTGGTGAACGTCTTCGACGAGACGATGAAGAGTGTCTCGCCCGGATCGAGATCGCGCACCGCCTCGGCGAAGTCGGTCCCGTCCACGTTCGACACGAACCGGAACACGAGGTCGCGACGGCTGTAGTGGCGCAGCGCTTCGTACGCCATCACCGGTCCGAGGTCCGAGCCGCCGATCCCGATGTTCACCACCGCGCGGATGCGCTTGCCGCCATGGCCCTTCCAAGCGCCATCGCGCACGCGCCGTGCCAGCTCGGCCATCTTGTCGAGCACCGCGTGCACCTGCGGCACCACGTTCTCGCCTTCGACCCGGATCACCGCGTCGCGCGGCGCGCGCAGCGCCACGTGCAGCACGGCGCGATGCTCGGTCACGTTGATCTTATCGCCCGCGAACATCGCGTCGATGCGCTCGCGCAGCCCGCACTCACGAGCCAGCGCGAACAAGAGCCCGAGTGTCTCGTCGCCGACGCGGTTCTTGGAGTAATCCAGGTAGAGACCCGCGCCTTCTGCGGTCAAGCGCTCGCCGCGGCGCGGGTCCGAAGCGAACAGGTCACGGAGGTGGACGTCCCTCACCTTCGCGTGATGCGCCTCGAGCGCACGCCATGACGCGCGCGATTTCACACGTCGACTCCTCGCAGTGCATCGTACACAAGCTGCTAACCTTGGACACTACGATGACCGCGTCGCTCCCCCGCGTGGTTCTGGCTCGACATGGCGAGACCGCCTGGACGGTCACCCACCAGCACACGGGTCGGACCGATCTGCCGCTGACCGCGCGCGGGGAAGAGGCGGCGCGCCGGGTCGGCGCGGCGCTCCGCGAGACGACTTTTGTGGAAATTCTAACGAGCCCGCTGAAGCGCGCGTCACGAACCTGTGAGTTGGCCGGCTTCGGGGGGCGGGCGAAGGTCGATCCGGACTTGGTGGAGTGGGACTACGGCAAGTTCGAGGGCCGCACCACCGCCGAGATCCAGGCCGAGAGCCCCGACTGGGACCTGTTCCGCGACGGCTGCCCGGGCGGCGAGTCACCGGCGGAGATCGGCGCCCGCGCCGATCGCGTGGTGGCGCGCCTGCGGGCGATCGACGGCGACGTGGCCGTGTTCTCGAGCGCGCACTTCCTGCGCGTGCTGACCGCGCGCTGGCTGGGGCTGCCAGCGTCGGCCGCTCGCTACTGGGTGCTCGGCACCGCGAGCCTCTCGACGCTCGGCTACGAGCACGACCGCAGCGAGCCGGTGGTGGCGCGCTGGAACCTGCAGCCGTGAGCGCGCCCGCCCCGGTCGTGTTCCTGGTCGACGTCGACAACACCCTGCTCGACAACGACCGCGTGCAGGCCGACCTGCGCCAGCGGCTCGAGCTCGACTTCGGCGCCGCGTCGCGCGACCGCTACTGGGCGATCCTAGAGGAGCTCTTCCTCGAGCTCGGCTACCGCGACTATCTGGGCGCGCTGCAGCGCTACCGGGTCGAGCACCCGCGCGACGTGCACCTGCTCGAGATGTCGTCTTATCTCGTCGACTACCCGTTCGCGAACCGGCTCTATCCCGGCGCGCTCGACGCGCTCGCGAATCTGGCGCGTTTCGGCCGCACGGTGGTGCTGTCCGACGGCGACGTCGTGTTCCAGCCGCGCAAGGTCGAGCGCTCGGGCATCGCCGAGGCGGTCGACGGGCGCGTCTTGATCTACATCCATAAGGAGGAAGCGCTCGACGACGTCGAGCAGCGCTTCCCGGCGCGGCACTACGTGCTGGTCGACGACAAGCTGCGGATCCTGACCGCGGTGAAGAAGGCCTGGGGCCCGCGCGTGACCACCGTCTTCGTGCGCCAGGGCTTCTACGCGAAAGACCCCGCGACCCTGGCGGCGTCTCCGCCCGCGGACCGCAGCGTCGCGCGCATCGGCGAGCTGGCCGACTGCGCGCTCTCGGACCTCATCCCCCCGGAGGTGAAGCCATGAACGCGACTCAGAAGCTCCATGACCTGGGCCAGAGTCTCTGGCTCGACAACATCACCCGCGACCTGCTCGAGAAGGGCACGCTCGCGAAATACATCGCCGAGCGGAACATCACCGGACTCACTTCGAACCCCACCATCTTCGACCACGCGATCGGGAAGAGCAGCCTGTACGACGCCTCGATCCGCAAGCTGCGCGCGAAGGGCGGCAAGACCGAGGACGTGCTGGCCGAGCTCATGCTCGAGGACCTGACCCGCGCCGCCGACCTGTTCCGGCCGATCCACGAGCGCACGGCGGGCGTCGACGGCTGGGTGTCGCTCGAGGTGTCGCCGCTGCTCGCGTTCGACACCGAGCGCACGCTCGCCGCCGCGAAGTCACTCTGGCAGCGCGCGGCGCGGCCGAACCTGTACATCAAGATCCCGGGCACGAAGCAGGGCGTGCCGGCGATCGAAGAGGCGATCTTCGCGGGCATCCCGATCAACGTGACCTTGCTGTTCTCGAAGAACCAGTATCTGGCCGCGGCCGACGCCTTCGTGCGCGGGATCGAGCGGCGCATCGCGGCGGGTCTGCCCGCGAACGTGCAGTCGGTCGGCTCGCTCTTCGTCAGCCGCTGGGACGTGGCGGTGGCCAAGCAGGCCCCCGCGGAGCTTCGCAACAAGCTGGGAATCGCGGTCGCGCAGCAGACCTACGCCGCGGCGCTCGAGCGCATCTGCTCGCCGCGCTGGCGCCGGATCCAGAACTTCGGCGCGCGGCCGCAGCGCCCGCTCTGGGCCAGCACCGGCACCAAGGACCCGAACGCGCCGGATCTCTTGTATGTCGACGCGCTGGCCGCCCCGTTCACCGTGAACACCATGCCCGAGGGCACGCTCGACGCGCTGGTCGACCACGGCAAGATCGGCGCGGCCATGGCCGAGGACGGCGCGGACTCCGCCGCGCTGCTCGCGAAGTTCGGCGCGGCCGGCGTCGACGTCGACTCACTCGGCGAGCAGCTGCAGCAGGAGGGCGCGGCGGCGTTCGTGAAGTCGTGGAACGAGCTGCTGTCGGTGCTCGAGACCAAGGCCGCACAGATCGGTGCCGCGGCCGGATGAGGTCTCGGAAGCGAAAGAAGGTGCTCGTGATCGACGTCGGCGGCACGCACGTGAAGATGCTGGCCACGGGCATGCGCATGCGTCGCGAGTTCGACTCGGGACCGATGATGACTCCGCGGCAGATGGTGAGTGCGGCGAAGAAGCTCACCGACGACTGGGAGTACGACGCGGTCTCGATCGGCTATCCGGGGCCCGTGAGACACGGCCGGCCCAGCGTGGAGCCTTGGAACCTGGGGCGCGGCTGGGTCGGCTTCGATTACCGGCGCGCCTTTCGCAAGCCGGTGCGCGTGCTGAACGATGCCGCCATGCAGGCGCTCGGCAGCTACGAGGGCGGTCACATGCTGTTCATCGGCCTCGGTACGGGCATGGGTTCGGCGCTCGTGATCGGCGGCCAGCTTCAGGCGACCGAGTTCGCCCACATGCCGTTCAAGCACGGCAAGACTTTCGAAGACTTCGTCGGCCTGCGCGGGATGCAGCGCCTGGGCCACCACCGCTGGCACAAGGCCGTGCACGAGGTGGTCGAGATCCTGATCGCGGCCCTGCAGGTCGACTATGTGGTCCTGGGCGGCGGCAACGCTCGGCACGTGAATCCGCTTCCCAAGCACACGCGTCTGGGCAACAACAGCCACGCGTTTCGCGGCGGCTTCCGGATCTGGGAGATGAAAGAGTGACCGACGAAAAACGCTCCGATGCCCTGGTCTTCTTCGGCGCCACGGGAGACCTGGCTTTCAAGAAGATCTTTCCGGCCCTGCAGTCGATGATCCGGCGCGGTCACCTCGACGTGCCGATCGTCGGCGTGGCGCGGCCCGGCTGGGGCCTGCCACAGCTGCGCGAGCGCGCGCGCATGAGCGTGGTCGAGCACGGCGGCGGCGTCGATCCGGTGGCGTTCCCCAAGCTGGCGTCGCTGCTGCGCTACGTGGAGGGTGACTACGCCGATCCGGCCACCTTCGACCGCCTGAAGGGCGCGCTCGCCGGCGCGGTCCGGCCGACTCACTATCTGGCGATCCCGCCCAGTCTCTTCGAGACCGTGGTCGGCGGGCTCGAGCGCTCGGGCTGCGCCAGCAACGCGCGCGTGATCCTGGAGAAGCCGTTCGGCCGCGATCTCGCGTCGGCGCGCGAGCTGAACCAGATCCTGCACCGCGTGTTCGACGAGTCGGCGATCTTCCGCATCGACCACTATCTCGGCAAGGAGGCGGTGCTGAACCTGTTGTTCTTCCGCTTCGGCAACACCTTCCTCGAGCCGATCTGGAACCGGAACTACGTGCGCAGCGTGCAGATCACCATGGCCGAGAAGTTCGGGGTCGAGGGCCGCGGCAAGTTCTACGAAGAGGCCGGCGCGGTGCGCGACGTGGTGCAGAACCACCTGCTGCAGGTGGTGGGCTTCCTGGCCATGGAGCCGCCCTCGAACACATACGCCGAGGCCGTGCGCGACGAGCAGGTGAAGGTGTTTCGCGCGATCCAGCCGCTCGAGACGAGCGACCTGGTGCGCGGCCAGTTCGAGGGCTACCGGCAGGAGAGCGGGGTCGCCCCCGACTCACGGGTCGAGACGTTCGCGGCGCTGCGCATCGACATCGACTCGTGGCGCTGGGAGGGCGTGCCGTTCTTCATCCGCGCTGGCAAGTGTCTGCCGGAGACGGCGACCGAGGTGCGGGTCTCGCTGCGCCGGCCGCCGCTGCAGCGCCGCGTGCCACACCAGGGAAACTACTTCCGCTTCCGACTCAGTCCGGAGCTGCAGATCGCGCTCGGCGCGCGCGTGAAGCAGCCCGGCGAGCAGATGGCCGGGCTGCCCACGGAGCTCTCGTTCATGCAGCGCGGCAACTCGGACGAGATGGATGCCTACGAGCGCCTGCTCGGCGACGCGATGGAGGGCGATCAGACCCTGTTCGCGCGCCAGGACGCGGTCGAGGCCGCCTGGGCGATCGTCGATCCGGTGCTGCGCGATCAACCCGCCGTGCTGCCGTACAAGCGCGGCAGCTGGGGCCCCGACGCCGCGAACCGGCTCACCGAGCTCAGCGGAGGCTGGGTCGACCCGAAGCTCTGAGTGATTCCGCGCGCTAGGCGGGCACGGTCCAGCCGCGCCGCGCGATCACCAGACCCATGAGCGCGGTCCAGCCCGTCTGGTGCGAGGCACCCAGACCCTCGCCCGTGTCGCCGTGGAAGTACTCGTGGAAGAGCAGCTGGTCGCGCCACTCCGGGCGTTGGAACAGCGGATTCGCGCCGTAGCACGGCCGGCGGCCGTGCTCGTCCACCAGAAACAGCCGCAACAGCCGGCGCTCGAGCTCATCGGCGACTTCGCCCAGGTGCGCTTCTTTGCCCGAGCCCGTGGGCAGCTCGACCTTGAAGTCGTTGCCGAGCGCGGAGTGCAGGTGGCGCAGTGACTCGAGCGCCAGGAAATTCAGCGGGAACCAGACCGGCCCGCGCCAGTTGGAGTTGCCACCGAACACGCCCGACTGTGACTCCGCCGGCTCGTAGTCGAGCCGCGCCTCGACACCATCGACGGACACGATCAGCGGGTGCTCCTTGTGGTAGCGCGACAGCGAGCGCAGGCCGAAGCGCGAAAGGAACTCGTTCTCGTCGAGCATGCGCGCCAAGAGCCGCCGCAGCCGCGTCGTGTCGACGGCCGCGATCACCTGCGGCAGCCCGGCGTGCATGTAGCAGTGCAAGAGCCCGGAGAGCCGGGGGTGACTGCGCAGGAACCAGCCCGAGTGTTTGGTGAAGTCGGGCAGCTTCTCCCAGAGCGCGGCGTCCACGCCGACCGCGGCGAACACGGGCAGCAGGCCCACCATCGAGCGCGCGCGCACCGGCAGGATCGAGCCATCGGGCCGGCGCAGGCGGTCGTAGAAGAAGCCGTCCTCTTCGTCCCAAAGTGAGTCCAGCGCGTCGGCGATCGCCGCGAAGTGCTCGAAGAACTTCACCGCCACGCCCTGGTACGCGGGGTTGTGGTTGGAGAGTCGCAGCGCCATCTCGAGCATGTTCAGACAGAACTTCGCCATCCAGGCGGTGCCGTCCGATTGCTCGAGCAGCTCGCCGGGCGGCAGCATCGCGCTGCGGTCGAACGGTCCCACGTTGTCGAGGCCGAGGAAGCCGCCCTCGAATACGTTGTCGCCGCGCGCGTCCTTGCGGTTCACCCACCAGGTGAAGTTGATCAAGAGCTTGTGGAACACGCTCTCGAGAAACTCCCAGTCACGATAGCCGTCGATGCGGAAGATCGTGAGTGCCGCCCAGGCCAGCACCGGCGGGTTCACGTCGCCGAAGTTCCACTCGTAGGCGGGCAGCTGCCCGTTCGCGTGCATGTACCACTCGCGGAACTGCAGCAGGAGCTGGTGTTTCGCGGCCGCGGGGTCGAGCAGCGCGAGGATCACGCAGTGAAAGCCGAGGTCCCACGACGCGAACCACGGAAACTCCCACTTGTCGGGCATGGCCAGGATGTCGCGGCTGTTCAGGTGGCGCCACTCGACGTTGCGCCCGCTCTTTCGTGACTCGGGCGGGGGCGGCTGACCCGGGTCACCGTCGAGCCAGCGCGTCACGTTCAGGTGGTAGAACTGTTGGTTCCAGATCAGGCCCGAGAGCGCCTGGCGCATGACTCGCGCCTCGTCGGCCGAGCCGTTCTTGGGCGCGAGCGAGGCGTAGAACTCGTCGGCCTCGCGCGCGCGTTCCGTGAAGGTGCGCTCGAAGCCCTTGCGCAGGTCGAGTGACCCGGAACCGGACCTGCCTTCGTCGCGCGCGAGCCGCAGCCGCAGCTCGGCGCTCGCGCCCGGTGCCAGCTTCAGGCGGTACCAGCAGGCGAGCTTCGTGCCCTCGCGCGCCGGATTCACCGTGGGCGCGCCCGTGATCACGTGGTCGCCGATGCCGTCCTTGGGGTAGGGCACGTGCAGGTCCGAGCCGAACACACGCCCGAGATTGGTGTCGTTGTCGCAGAACAGGAGCTCGGGCGCGACGCCGTTCGGATCGGGCCCGGCGGCGAGCAGCCAGCGGCCGAGCTTCTGCTCGTCGGCCAGCGCCGTCCCCGGAGTGACTCCCGCGCGCACGCTCGGGCGCGAGATCGCCGGATCCCACGACCAGCGGTTGCGGAACCACAGCGTGGGCAGCACGTGCAGCTCGGCCGGCTCGGGCCCCGCGTTGCGGACGCGCAGCCGCAGACACAGATCGTAAGGCGACGCCTTCGCGTAGTCGGCCTCGATCTGCCAGTAGCGGTCGCCCTCGAAGATGCCGGTGTCGGCGAGCTCGAACTCGCGCTCGTGCCGGCCGCGCCGCCGATTCTCGTCGATGAGCTGGGAGTAGGGGAACGCGTTCTGCGGGTAGTGATAGCGCCAGCGCAGCCAGGTCGCGCTCGGCGTCGCGTCCACGTACCACCAGTACTCTTTCGCATCCTCGCCGTGATTCCCCTCGTTTCCGGTGAGTCCGAAGATGCGCTCCTTCAGGATCGGATCGCGACCGTTCCAGAACGCGAGCGCGAAACACATGCGTTGCTCGATGTCGCAGATCCCTGCGAGCCCGTCCTCGCTCCAGCGGTAGGCGCGCGAGCGCGCCTGGTCGTGCGGGGAGTACTCCCAGGCCCGGCCGTCGGCGCTGTAGTCCTCGCGCACCGTCCCCCACGCGCGCTCCGACAGGTACGGCCCGAGTTGCTTCCACTCGCCCGCGCCGAGCGCCGCCGACGTCGCGATCCGTTGCTGCTCGGCGGTGGTCACGGAGGGATCATCGCATGATCCGACACCGGTGCACCGATCGGCTTCGGCAAGAAGTGCCTCGCGAGTTTACCCCGACGCGATCTGCGCGTTCGAGTATTCGGTCTCGCCAGTCACTTCGCGTACAAGCGAAGGCGTGAGCCACTCGGGGAGTACGACCTCGGTGTCCTCGGCAGGCAGCTCGATCTCGGCCAGGACGAGCGGGCGATCCAGGAACTCGTCGACCTCCCAGGTGAGCGACCCGTCCGGCACCCGATAGCGCCGCTTCCGTAGCCGCGCGCCTTCCGTCAGCGGCCAGAGCCGCGCGAACTCACTCGGGGCGATCTCTTCCTCGTACTCCGCCCGCACGCGCCCGGTTCCGACCTTCACGGTCCGAGTGCAGCGCGTGCCTCTCGGCCCGATCGCCCGGCGCAGCCGCTCCCGCACGGCTCCGCCCGGCAGATACCCCTGCTCGATCTCGGTCGACTCCGACTCCGCGTCGTGCACGCGCTCGGGCAGGGAGTGGAGCAGGTACTTGCGCTCGATCTCCTGCGCCGGGGCGCCGAGGCGGCGCAGTGACTCGGCGATGGCGGCGATGTGGCTGCGGAAGGCAGCGTCCTTGCCGGAGAGCCAGCTCGCGGCGAGCTCGGCGAACAGGGCGTCGCTCTCCTCGCTGGCCGAGCGCACCAGCTCGAGCAGCGCGTGCTCGACCGGGCGCGCGCGCAGGCTGCGGGCGGCGCGCTCGTCGTGGGCGTGCGCGGCGGCGAACAGGCCTTGGGCGGTCACGAGCGAGGCGCGCTCGAGCTTGGCGAGCAGGAGCTCGCCCATGCGGGCGCGGTCGTGCCGCTCGCCGAGCAGGTCTTGCAGCTTCTTCAGCTCGGTCAGTGCGGCCACAGCGGCTTCGTTCAGGCGGCGTATGGGCTCGAGCACGTAGCGCACGCGCTTGGCGGCGATCCGGGCCTGGTGCTCGCACTCGGCGTCGTGGGGTCCGATCACCGTGGCGAGCGCGCGCTCGAGCTCGGCGGCGGCGGCGCGCAGCGCCTCGCTCGCGGCGAGGGCGAAGCTGGGCAGAGCGGGGCCGCGCGCGCTGGTCACTGGGGCGGTGTAGGTGGAGAGACTCGCGCGCAGCTCGGCTTCGAGCTCCTCGAAGCGGTCGCCGAGGCCTTCCAGCGCGTGGGCGCGCTCGAGCCGGAGCTTCGATTCCAGGTCGAGCTTGAGTGCCTCGAGCGCCTGGCGGCGGTTCCCGTGCAGCGCCTCGAGCTTGGGCAGGAGCCAGGCGAGCCAGACTTCGGTGTCGCGCGCGCCGCCCATCTGGCCGGCGATCCGGCCGGCGCTGGCGAGGGCGCGCGGGGCGACGTCGCTGTCGAGCAGCCCGCGGTACGAGGCCAGCGTGCTGCGCAGCCGGCGCAGGGCCACGCGCGCGTCGTGCACGGCCTCTTCGTCGCCCGGGTCGCCGGCGCGCGCGATTGCGGCGCGGGCCTCGTCGAGCTGGCGCAGCGCCACCAGGCGGGCGCCTTCCTCGGCGGGCCGCAGCAACTCGGTGCGCTCGAGCTCGACCATCGGGCGAACCTAGCGCAGCTTGCGCAGCTGTCCGGGGCGCAAGAGCCAGAGCAGTCGCGCCTGGCCGGGGGCGATGCGGTCCGGCAGCTCGAGCAGACACGCGCCGCCCTTGCCGATCTCGAGCCACGGTGACGACAGGCCCGAGACGAGCCAGGTCACGAGCTGACTCAGGCCCGGCTCGTGACCCACGACGGCCGCCTGCTCGATGCCTTCCTGCGCGCCCAGCCAGGCTGCGACTTCGGCGGGCGATTTGCCGGGCGCCAGCACGTCGGTCTCGGTGAGCTCCACGCCGTCGAGCTCGCGGCGCAGCGCTTCGGCGGTCTCGCGCGCGCGGCGCAGCGGGCTCGTCGCCAGTAAGTCGAGCTCGCCCACGAGCTTCGCCAGCGCGCGGCCCGCGCGCACGGCGCGCTTGTGGCCTTCCGGTGTCAGTGCACGCTTGGCGTCGACCTCGGGTCCCGCGCCGGCCTCCCGCGGCTCGGCCTCGTCGTGGCGCAAGACGAGTAGCTTCATGTCGGACGCTCCCTGCCAACCCAGCCCGAGGCAGTATAGGCCCCCCGAGCTACGG
>Ga0335080_10000381_pt1 | contig 40264 bp, 37 predicted proteins | sample Lox_Sample_34_FD_206720 | JGI IMG/M metagenome (GOLD analysis project Ga0335080, IMG submission 206720) | Soil microbial communities from Loxahatchee National Wildlife Refuge, Florida, United States - Lox_Sample_3.4 | ecosystem: Environmental > Terrestrial > Soil > Wetlands | place: USA... | reverse complement strand
TCTCCGGCGGCCAGCTCCTGATTTCTTTCTCAATGGCTTCCTGGCGATTACCGGGATTGGGGTGATCACTGAGCCACTGCGGGGGACTTCCGCCGCCCTGTGTTTCCAGCGTCTTGAAGAAGTCGGCCAGGGCCTGCGGGTTGTACCCAGCCTTATACAGGATCACGGCACCCACGGCATCGGCCTGCGCTTCGTCCGTGCGCGAATACTTCAGCATGAGGCCTTGGGCGCCCATTTGGAGTCCCATCTGTCCCAGTTCTCCGACCATTCCTCCCGCCTTTGATCCAACGGTTCCGCCGAGGACGGCTCCGGCAATTCCGGCGAGCATGCTTGTGGTCTGCGCCTTGCTGGCCTGTTTTGCGGAGTGCTGCATGTACACGTGCGACATTTCGTGCGCCATGACACCAGCAAGTTGGGCCTCATTGGCGGCAGCAGTGATGGTTCCGATATTGACAAACATCGGTCCGCCGGGCAGTGCGAAGGCGTTGATCTCTTTTTGAGCGACGACGTGAAACTCAAACGGCCAGGAGCGCTCCGATGGGATGGTGCCCACCAGTTTCTGGCCGAGTTGCCGAATGTATTGCGTTTCAGGGCTGTTGTCGGGCAGAACCGGCATCTGCTGATAAACCTGAGCGGCGGCTTGCAGGCCAAGCTTGCGCTGATTGTCCCGAGTCATGTGAGGATTGCCGGGATTGGGAAACTCGGGGCCGGCAGATTGTGTGTAGGCCCGCGTCACCAGTAACAGGACAATCAGACATCCCAGGCTTCTTGCCCGTACCGAATTGATCTGGAATTTGCGTAGACCGCAACGGTAACGCGTCATAACGCCATCCTAGAACCAGTCGAAGCGGATGAGAAGCCATCCGGGGGTAAGTGCGTAGTCGCGGGCTTCCGTCCTTATTGGATCACGCGGTGCGCTTTCGAAAGAAGTGATAGACGGCGAGGATTAAGAGCGCTCCGAGGAGCGACACTATGAAGCCCGCCGACTGCCCTTCCTGGTACCAACCCACAGCGCGCCCGATCAAAGTACCCAAAACTGATCCTGCGATGCCGAGGAGGATCGTCACGATGAATCCGCCAGGATCCTTGCCAGGCATAATGAACTTGGCCAGTGCCCCAACGATTAACCCTATCAGCACCACCCATAGCCAATGCATAGTCTCTCCTTCTGAACGGACAGACGAACAACCTAGACCGAATCAATTTGGACGAGGCAATATTCCTCTTCTGAGGTTCGCGGCGGAAGCTTATCGATGCCTAGTCCTTATGGCAACTGGCAGTCCTAGCAGGATATAGCCCCGTTCACGAGACCAGGGGCAGAACGTGCGGTGCACTCCAAATGAACAAGCTTCAGAGTCACTGGACGATCTGGATCTCTCCAAACGGGGCTGATCCGGCATCGTTTGATTCGTCCGTCATCCACTTCTGAATCGCCCGAGGTCTACTTGATGCGGTCGTGCTTATTCAGCACGCGCCACATTTTTCGTCCTCGAGGAATGCCAATAATTCATATAGCATGCGTCCAGATACCGTCAGTCGGCATCAGTTCGCAATCTTCTCCTTCAACGCGGCCGGCTGTTCTGCGCTTGGTTTATTGGGCCCATTCCGGTCCACTAACTTGGCGTAGTCTTCTGCCGCAAATGGATAGCGGGCGATCGACTCCTGCCCCGTTGGCGTCAGTGTGATGTCGACCCGCCGGTTGTAGGCTAGGGCGATGGTGTGCAGCCTTTGCATTACCTGCTGGCGCAATTCATCAGTCAAATCCGAATTCTGTTGGACCAACTGCTTAACTTCGTCGTCGCTCAGGTTCTTCTCTTTCCCGTAAGCATTTGTATCGATGCTCGCCTCCGGCACGCCTTGCTGGATCAGGAATGCCTTCGCGTCCTGCACGCGGCGCTCCGACAGAGGCTGGTTGTACTCCTGGGGCCCACGCTCGTCCGCATGTCCGGCCAGGGCCAGACGCGCGTCGGGTTTGTATTCCAGATACTTCTTGAAACTCTCGGCCACAGCGGTCAGAGTCGCCTGCTCACTGGGGAGCAGCGCGGTTTGGGATTCGCCGCCTCGCGGAAGGTCGGTCGGGAAATAGACACTCCGCAGGGCAACCTGGGGTTCCGGCTCAATGCTCCCGACCAGGTGCAGGGTTGCCGTTTTAGTCTCCGTGCCGCCGCAGTCGTTGCGTGCATTCAGCGTATACGTAATCTGCTCGTCGACTGCTCCCGTGTCGGTTTTTCGTGGTGTCAACTGCAACGAGCGGTTGCCGGAGGCGTCTACCGTTCCAAGGGGATCGATCGATACGGAAGATGCATTGGAAACATTCCAGTTCAAAGCCGTCCCCGCATCCTGCATGACCTTGTCGCCAATTCGCCGGTAGTGAACTTCGCCCGGAGCAAGCTGCAGATTCGCCTGGATGGCGCTATTCACATTGACTGTGGCCGTTTGCGTAACAGTACCGCCCGGTCCAACGGCCGTCAGGTTATACGTGGTGTTCTCCTTTGGCTGGACAGACTGCTCTCCAGAAGCGGCAACCGCACCTACGGGGGTGATTTCCATAGTGGGGGCGTCGGTCGAGTTCCATTTGAGCTGCGACGAATCTCCGCAATTGATGTTCTCCGCCGAAGCCGAAAGCTGAGCCGTTGGTTTGCTCACGGCGACTGTCGCACTCGCTGTACCGGCAGAAAACCGCGGAATCGAACTCAGCTGCTCGCCCCGTTTCCAGTCGACTGTCTTGCGAACACCGTTGGGAACACTCAGTACAACCCGCTTATTGGCGGGAACCTCGACTGGGCCGCTCCACTTCGTCTGGTCGCCTTCCAGGACCGTCACCTGGTAGTTGCCCGGAGGCACAACCAGTTCCTGCTTCCACCACCAGTCATGGTTGAATTCGTCGCCATGTCCCACGAAGAATGCGGGAGATTTCCCGTTGAGGAGGATAGCGTCACGGCCGGCTCCTTCGATGGTCATGGCACCAAACGGGCTAGATACCTTGCTTGCGACCGGCGTGAGAGTCGCATCGACCGTCGTGTCCTGCCCGGCAGTAATCGTGACAGAGCGGCTGTCCATGGCATAGCCGTAGTTTGCCAAATCCAGCTTGTGGTCGCCGGCGCTGAGGTTGATCGAGTGGTGCTTGCTTGCTTCCCCAATCGCATGCCCATCGACAAACACATAAGCCTGCGGGGGAGTGACGTGAATCTTGAGTTTGCCGTCCTGGGCCATGGTGGCGGAGTGAAGAACCAGCAAGGACGCAACAACGGTGAACGTGAGGTGGATGACATTACTTGTCGGCTTCATATCTGCTCCCTTGCGATTTTGCAATTGGAGAAGCCGCATGCGGACACGGCTTCTGCGTGAATCATTATGGGCAAACGTATCGGGTATGCTTCTGCCGGTGAACTGGCACATATAACAGGGTTACTACGTGGCGGGGGGGCCATGCACCCAGAAAAAATAACAGGTGTGCCCGACGATCGACCCGGCAGAAGGAGCCGGGACTGATGGCCGAGAGATGAATAACATTGGCTCCATGTTGTCGGCTCAACTGGTATCCCCATCCGATTTTCGCAGGGTACGCCAAACGCTGTTTTCCGTCTTAGAATCGAGTGTCTGGGTGAAATCTGGAAAAGACTATGAATCGTCGCCAATTTGCAATTGGTTCGCTGGCTGCAGCCGCGGGTGCTGCGCTCCATCACCGCGATAACTACGCCTCTACGCCACGTCCCGCACAGCAGGTTCCGGGTGCAGTGCCCGACTCGTTGATACAGAGGGCGCATTTTCCGGACGGGTTTCTGTGGGGTACCGCAACGGCTTCATACCAGAATGAAGGCGCATGGAATGAGGACGGCAAAGGCGAATCGATATGGGACCGATTCACGCATACACCCGGGAAAGTGAGAGGCGGAGTGACCGGGGACGTAGCCTGCGATCAGTACCATCGGTATCCTCAAGACATCGCCCTGGCCAAACGGCTCAACCAGAAGAGCCAGCGTTTTTCCATTTCGTGGGCGCGCATTCAGCCTTCGGGGACCGGCGCCCCTAACATGAAGGGGATTGATCACTACAGCCGCTTCGTCGATGCCTTGCTTGAGGCTGGCATCCGGCCTTGGTGCACCATGTATCACTGGGATCTGCCGCAGGCGCTCGAGGATCGGGGCGGCTGGCCAAACCGCGAACTGGCCAATTACTTCGCAGACTATGCCGGCATTCTCGCCAGGCATCTTGGCGATCGAATCAAGGTCTGGGCGCCGTTTAACATGCCCTGGGCAATCGCTTTCATGGGCTATGCCGCGGGTGCGTTTCCGCCTTGCCGGACCAGCTTCAGCGATTTCCTGAAAGCCGCGCACACGCTGGCTCTCGCTCAAGGGCTAGCGCATCGCGCGGTCAAAGCGGCTTCTTCCCAGGCAACGGTCGGAAGCGCGTATGAGATGGCTCCGGCGTACCCGAAGACTGACTCAGACGACGATCGCGCCGCCACCGCTCGCTATCATGCGATGAACAACGTCTTCTTTCTTGAGGCAGCCATGCATGGCCGCTACCCGAAGGCATTCGTTGCAGAACCGCCCTTTGAGCAGATGGGGGTTAAGCCCGGCGATGAGAAGATCCTCTATGCGCCGCTCGACTGGGTAGGCTTTCACTACTACACTCGCCGAATCATCTCGGATGCGAGCAGGGAGCAATTTCTGAGCGGAGGTAAATTTAGCGGCACCGAGATTGAGAACAATGCACCGGGCGGCCGTGATCCTTACACGCGCTTCCGCGCCGCCATGCCCACAGAAGGCCTCCTCACCGATGCCGGCCTCGAAGTATGGCCGCGCGGCATGTACGACCTGGTCACTCAGATCTCAAAGGAGTACAACAACCCGATCATCGAAATTACCGAGAGCGGTTGCAGCTATCTCGATGGCCCCGATGAAGAACAAAACGACCGGATACCGGACGGCCGACGGATCCAATGGTATCGCGAAGTGCTCGCAGAGCTCGCGCGTGCGATTTCTGATGGGGCTCGGGTACGCGCCTTTCATGCCTGGACTCTTCTCGATAACTTCCAATGGGCGGAGGGTTATACCGAGCGCTACGGGTTGATCTATACCGACTTTCGCAATCAGAAACGCACGATCAAGGATTCGGGCCTCTGGTACAGCCGAGTTGCGGCCTCCAATCGCCTGGATGGGTAAGATCTGGCACGTGGATAGTTGGCGTAACCTTTCCAAACCAACGCATCGACTTCGATTACTGCAGCGCCGAAGCGATTCCCCCGCGGAGTCCGGCGCCATGTTAGGGCGCGTTCTGGCAGAGGACCAGATACTGTCCACCTAGGGGCAAGACACGAAGCCACGATTCAGCCGGGCGGAAAAAGCTTAACCGGCGGGGGAAGTAGAAGAGAGAGTCGGTCCTCAGAATCCGGAAGCCGGCGCTGGAGAGCATTTTTTTCGCTTCCCGCGGGCTGATCTTGATCGCGTGTTCGTCGAAAACGCACTGCGACATGACGTATTGCGTGCCCGGGTTCCAGGGATTGTTCTCCCAGAAGGCGAACAGACCTCCAGGCTGGAGGGCGCGCCGAATCGACTCCAGGCAGGCGGGCCTCTCTACCGGCGGAATGTGGTGGAACACTCCATTGGTGAACGCAAGGTCAATGCTGCCATCAGGCGTCCATTCAGTGATCCAGAGAAACCGCAGCCGGTCGTCGGCAGAGTAAGCGCTACTCGCTACCGAAATCGACTCCTCGGAGACGTCGACACCCAGTACGTAGTCGGCCCTGAAACCGGCGGCCAGCATGGGAGCATTAGCGCCATCGCCGCAACCGTAATCCAGGACTCGCTTCACGGGATGCCCGAGGAGCGCCACGCACTCCGCCGTCCAGTCGATGCGTTTTTGGGCATAGAATTCGCGCCCTTCGCCCGTGGCGGCGAGGGACTTGGCCAAGTCGTGCTCGTAGCTGCGGGCGTAGCGATCAAACTCAGGGGGGCTCATATCAGCGCCGGCGCAGCCCCAAAATACTCAGGAAGAAGCTGCCGAAGATAATTTGCGGTCCAAGAATCAGGGCAAATACAGAGAGCATGACGAGCCGCAACAGGTTGTCGGAGGTGATAGGTCCGAAGCTGCTGCGGGCCCAGGTGGAGAGTGCCAGCACGGATCCAGCAACTCCGAGCAGCGTGCAGAGTGCGCCTGCCATTAACCCGGTTTCGAGCTTGATGTACTGGAACATCCGATCCAGACGAGGATCTTCCGGCAACAGCCCTTCCGTGATGGCGAAGATCTTGGTGAAGACTGCAAACGCCAGAAGTTGAAATCCGACGAGGATGGCTGCGAAGCCGTAGGCCAAGGTGTGGAAATCGAAACCCACATTGCCCACCCGTCGCGGCCCGGGCAGAAGCCAAATGCAAGTGGCAAGCCCGACCACAATCGACGCGATTCCGGGATAAAGAAACAGCCAGCGCGGGCTGTACATCAGCAGAAAGCGCAAATGGCGCCAGCCATCGTGCCAGGTGCGCAGGTGCGGCGCATGGCTGCGGCCATCCGGCGACAGCGTTGTAGGTACTTCGCTGAGGTTCATGCGCAGCAGGCTCGCCTTGACCACCATCTCGCTGGCGAATTCCATGCCGGTGGAGCGAATGTCCATGCGGTCGTAACTGTCTTTGCGGAAGGCGCGGATGCCGCAGTGAAAATCGCGGCTCGGGGAGTGGAAGAATAGGCGTCCGATGGCTGTGAGCACGGGATTGCCGAGGTAGCGATGCAAGGGCGGCATCGCCCCGTTGCGAATGCCACCGAGGAATCGGTTGCCCATTACCAGGTCGGAGCCTTTCCTCAACTGATCGAGGAAGCGCGGGATGTGGGTGAAATCGTAACTGTCGTCGGAGTCGGCCATTAAGACATAGGTTCCGCGCGCGGCCTCAATGCCTCCCCGCAGGGCATTCCCGTATCCGCGCTTATCCACATGCACCACGCGTGCTCCGGCCGACTGGGCCAGTGCACTAGATCCGTCGGTCGAGCCGTTATCGGCGACTATGACCTCGCCCCGAATTCCTCCGGTTTCGAGAGCTGCGACCGCCTTCTGCACGCAGACGCCTACTGTTTCGTGCTCGTTGAGGCAGGGCAATACGACCGAAAGCTCGATGGCTTGAGCTGGTTCGGAGGGCGCTCGGTCTGGGACGGTGTGCGTCAAGTGAGACATCGGACTGAAAGCGTGAACCCGGACTTGCACTAAATGTACAGTCTGGGAATCCGCGGCTACAAGCGCAGCGGGCCTATTTTCGCGGCCTGCCGACGCGGTCGGCTGTGGCGAACATCTTCGCGACAGAATCCATGTCCTTAGGCTGCACTTTGCCGGCAGGGATTCGCTTATGCGTGAGGTCCTCGAGCTTCAGAAGCAGGTCGACCAGCGACATCGAGTCGATGAGGCCGGAGGAAACCAGCGGCGTGTTCTCGTCGATGCTTATACCGGGTTTGCGGATCAGGTCGCGGATGTGCGCGGCCATCTGCTCGGCTTCGGGAGTCATGCTGATGTGATCTCTCCTGCGTCGGCGTGTAATTCCGGATGCTCCCGCAGCAGCTTTTCGCGGGTCGACGAACGCGCCGGTTTTCCCGCCGTGCTCTTCACGATCCACTTCGGAGGCTTCAGAAAAACCGTGCGCACCGCAATCCCCAACCCGGCCACCACTCGCGTGCGAATTTCCTGTTCCAGTCGCACTGCATCGGACAACAATTCTTCCTGCTCCACCTCCGCCACTACTACCGCCTCCTCCGTGCCAAGGTTCGGATTGTACACACCCATCGCAACCACACGCCCGTCGTGAATGGCTGGGTGTGCACTCACGATTTCCTCGATATCCTGCGGATAGATATTCTCGCCGCCGATGATGAGCAGGTCTTTCTTCCTGCCTACGACGTAGAGTTCGCCATTGAGCATGAATCCGAGGTCACCGGTGCGATACCAGCCCTCAACGATGGCCCGTTGCGTCAGATCCCGGCGGTTGTAGTAGCCCTCGAACAAGCAATCACTCTGGATGGCGATCTCACCTACAAAGGCGTCGGCAAGCGGCCCGCCGGAGTCCGAGAGAATCCTGACTCGTTGATTCGGCAGCAGGCGGCCAGAAGAGGTAAACGATACGGCGCCGTTTGTGGACTGGGCAACTGTGGCGATCCTGTGCGCAGCGCGGAATTGCTGCGGGTCGGCCCAGATAGTTACGGGACCACGCTGCATCTCTGATTGCGTCACCGCAAACACATTCTCCGCCATTGCGTATGACGACTGCATAACACCTTCCCTGATTCCGAACGCTTTTTGGAACTCGCGCATGCTGCTTGCGCGAACCGGTTCCGAACAGTTGATCAGCGCACGAAGGGATGAGAGATCGTAATCTCCCCAACGGCTCTGCGGAGTACGCCGGGGAACAAACTGAAAGGCAAAGTTGGGCATCCACGCCAGCGTGCATTTATATTCGCTCACTACTTGCAACATGGCTTCCGGCTGCATAACCCAATCCAGGGGCGACTGCATGACGACAGGGACCTGGCAAACCATCGGCAGCATGAACGCGGCGATCAAGCCCATGTCGTGATACAAGGGCAGCCAACTGTATACACGGTCGCTGCCGCTATCGATCTCCAGCGCGGCGCCGAGATACCCCAGTTGCCGGAGAACAGCCGCGTGCGTGAGAGCGACTCCCTTCTGCAGCCCTGTCGTTCCGGCCGAGTGCTGGATGAACGCCAGACTTTCGGGTCTCATCTCGGGAGTCGCATTCGGCAGATCGCCGGCTGAAGGTATTTGACTTGCGGCGCGCAGCAGTTTCGTCTCGGTCGTCAACGAGACGCACTCCAGCAGTTCTCCAGGGAAGCCCTCATCGATCACAACTGCCTTGGCACTAAGGTTCGCCGTGACGCCCGCCAAACCTGAACGATACTTTGCAGGTTCGACTTTGAAATTCGGGTAAGCCAGAAATGCAGGCACCGCTCCCAGCATCATTGCACCAGCGAAGGCGGTCATCGCGGCGATGCCTTGCGGCATGATGAGAACGACCCGATCTTTTTCGAGAATCCCCCGTTGAGCAAAGGCCGCAGCCTGGGCGTGCGCGGCACGGCGGAACTGGCCAAACGTGATCGTCTCGTGATCGTCCTCATCGACCCACACTGTGATGAATGGGCGATCTGCAGGCGCAGTCTCGAGCGCGTCGATCAGATTGACGTACGGAAGCAAACGACATTGTAGACGACCATTCCGGAGCGCTCTATTTCAGATTGCACTTTATACTCGTAGGTTCTCTCGAGCCTTCTCTGATGCCAACGGAGCCAAGCGAACGACGAACGACGAAGGACCAGCGACTTGTCCCGCTGCTTAGTGGATTCCTCGTTGTCATCTCGTTGCTTCTTTATCTTCCGGTTCTCCATCACGACTTCCTGAAGCTCTGGGATGACGATGCCTACGTCACCGACAACCCGCATGTTCGGACTGGGCTGACGCTCACCAACGTGCGCTGGGCATTCACGAGTTTCGAACAATCGAATTGGCATCCGGCAACGTGGCTCTCACATCAGCTCGATTGCCAGTTGTTCGGACTCAACGCCGGAGCGCAGCATGGCGTCAATGTGTTGTTGCACGCCGCGAACGTACTGCTGCTGTTCTGGATTCTGCAGGGAACCACAGGACGAATATGGCGCGGTTTCTGGGTCGCACTGATTTTCGCAGTCCACCCGCTGAATGTCGCAACCGTCGCATGGATCGCCCAGAGAAAAAGCTTGCTCAGCGCGTTCTTCTCCTTGTTGGCGGTCGCCGCCTACGGATGGTACGTCCACCGCGGCGGATGGAAAAAGTACGTTCTGCTGATGTTGACGTTCGTTCTGGCGCTGATGGCGAAGCCCATGGCGGTCAGCCTGCCACTGCTTTTGCTCCTGTTCGACTACTGGCCTCTGCGCCGGTTCGACGCACTGGGAACCTCGTACCGCTGGGTTGCGCTTGAGAAAGTTCCTCTGCTGGCAATGAGTGCGGCGAGTTCTGTGATCACGGAGATGGCGCAAGGAGCGGGCGGTTCGGTGATGAGTCTCTCTCTGCTGCCGTTTCCGGCGCGCATCGAGAATGCCGCGATTTCCTACGTCGCATACGTTGGGAAGATACTTTGGCCGGCCCGATTGGCGACCTATTATCCGCTGCCACTTTCTCCGGCGGTCGGGGATGCCATCGCCTCCGCTGCCATTCTGATCGCGATCACTGCCCTGGCTTTGTACTTACGGCAATATCCATATGTGGCGGTTGGATGGCTCTTCTTCGTGATCTCCATGATTCCGGTGATCGGAATCGTACAAGTAGGATTTCAAGGCATGGCGGACCGTTACACGTATGTGCCCGCAATCGGATTGATGATTGCTCTGCTTTGGGCCTCAAGCGATATCGTTCAGAACATCACGGCAGCGCGAGTGCCTGTGTCTGTCGGAGCGGTTTGTCTGGTGCTCGTCTTGTCCCTCACAACATCCCGCGACCTGCGAAACTGGCAGAACTCAGTGACGTTGTTCGCCCATGCGCGCGCGGCCTGGGGACGACCTGACATGTGGCTAGAGCAGCTTTACGGCAATGCACTGTTCTCTGCTGGGCAGATCGATCAAGCTCTCGAACACTATCAGCGATCGTGCGTGATTCAACCGCGAACGGAATACTGCCACTACAACATCGCGCATATTTTCTCTGGACGAGGGCAGTTCCGCGACGCCATCCGCGAATACGATCTTGCCCTGCGATACACCGCCAATCGCGAGATGGCCATACTTTGCCTGACCGAAAAGGCGGACACGCAATTGCAGATCGGAGATTATCCGGGCGCTGAGACCTCGGTCGCGCAAGCTCTCGCGATCGATCCAGCGAACGCTGCAGCTCAGCAATTGCGCCAGCAGATCGAGCGGCACAAAGGGGGCGCGAACTGAGTGGAGACCGTGGGCATATTGTTCCAGGCCGCATCCTATGTGCTGCTCTTCGTGATTTGCATTGCTGTTTTTGCAACAGTCCGCTCGCGGGCAATCCGTCAGGCCGTTTTACTCACATCGAGTGTCGTACTCTATCTGACCTGGCAGCCTTGGTTCAGCGCCGTTCTCTTCACATCGATCGTCGTCAACTTTCTGTTTGGCAGATGGCTTCGCAGGAAGCCGCACTGGGTGCCACTCTCGCTGGGCATTCTCGTCAATCTGCTTGTGCTTGGCGCATTCAAATATTTCCCGGACACAACTGAGCACATCCTTCCCCATTCACTTCAGGAGATTGGCCATCTGGCTCTTCCGCTCGGAATCTCTTTCTGGACCTTCCAGGCGATGAGTTATCTGTTTGATCTTTATCGCGAAGAGGACCTCGATCCGACCCTGGCCGAGTTCGCTCTGTACATGGTGTTGTTTCCTGTGACGATCTCCGGGCCGGTCTGCCGCATGCCTGATATGCTGCCGCAATTCCGCTCTGCTGAGACGACTCCGTGGAGCGACATTCTTCTTGGTCTGCGGCGGATCGCCATCGGCATTTTCATGATGCAGTTGGGAAAGCTGCTGGGTCAGGGAATTCTGGCGGGTGACGGAATTGTCAGCGGATTTGATCGCGCGACACAGTGGTCCGGCGCCGATGTCTGGTGTCTCGCGTCAGGCTACGGACTGCAACTGTTCTTTGATTTCGCGGGCTACACCCACATTGCGGTCGGAGCGGCAAAGGCAATCGGCATCATCGTGCCTGAGAACTTTGAACGTCCGTTTGCATCGACAAGTCCGTCAGTGTTTTGGACGCGCTGGCACATGTCGCTCTCGTTCTGGATTCGCGACTACATCTTCTTTCCGCTCGCCACATTGCGACGCGAAATGTGGTGGAGGTACCTGGCGCTGGCCTTGTCGATGGTCGTATTCGGCCTATGGCACAAGGCTACTCTGCTGTTTCTGATCTGGGGTGCCTACAACGGACTGCTGCTCGTAGTGCATCGGATGTTGCAGCAAGTCGAGCGCAGATTCGATTGGCAACCGCCCAATATCTGGACTCCGCTTTCATGGTTCGCAACGGCGGCCTTCATGAGCCTGGGATGGATCTTCTTTCGCGCGAATTCCGTTTCACAGGCACGCCAGATGCTGGCTGCGATGGCCTCGCCGGGAAGCTACGCATCTCACTTCCTGAGTTCGAGCCTCTACGGGCTGATTGGCCTTCTGGCGGCAGGATATGCGGTTGTGGTGTTGCTCAGCGACGCTCTTGACCGCGTCACGGTTGCTTCAGAGGCAAGCCAATCCTCGGGACTGATTTCGTGGATGGCCGGGTCGCGCTGGTATTGGCTTCCCGCCGTGTATGCACTCGCGCTGTTGGTCGTGCTGATGATCACTCTCACACAGCAAGGCGGTGTCGGGCAGATGATGTACCGAAGCTTCTAGCCGCAAACTCCCCACTTCTGGCAAAACCGGCCAGAAACCGGGGCTCCCTGACCGATTATCTTCCCGTGCATCGACCGACGGTTCTTATCCGCTACAATCTCCTGCCATGGCCGGTTCTCTATTGAGTAATCCAGTCGCGCGGTCACAGGCTATCGCGAAAATCGACGTCTCTCTCGCCGGCGGAGACGATCGACCGGCCATTTACCGCCTCCGGCATCAGATCTACGCTCTGGAACTCGGACAGCACAAACCCAGCGCCGCGCAACAACTCACCGACGCCCTCGACGATTACAACGTTTATCTCAAGGCCAGCATGGATGGGCGTCTTGCAGGTTTTGTCAGCATTACGCCTCCCGGACACCGCTACTCAGTCGACAAGTATTTTGCGCGCGACGTGTTTCCCTTTGAGTTCGGCGGCGGCGTCTACGAGGTGCGGCTGCTGACGGTTATTCCCGAACGACGCCGCCTTGCGATCGCCAGCCTGCTCATGTACGCGGCGCTGCGCTGGATTGACGCACACGGCGGGACCCGCGTTGTGGCCATTGGCCGTCGTGAAGTATTGAGTCTCTACCTAAAGGCAGGACTGAAGCCACTTGGCCGATCCACACAGTCTGGGGCCGTAACCTATGAGTTGCTGACTGCCACAGTCAGGGAGTTGCGTGAAAGCGTTGATCGACACCCACAAGTCCTCCGTCGGCTAAACTCGCATGCCCAATGGCGGCTGGATATGCCGTTTCTCCCGATTGACGCCTGCCGGCACGGGGGCGACTCCTTTGCAGCTATCGGGGAAGACTTCGACAATCTCGGCAGGAGCACCGAAGTTATCAATGCGGACGTACTTGATGCCTGGTTTCCGCCTTCACCGCAGGCAATCGCAGCCTTGCAGCAGCACCTTCCTTTTCTGATGCGGACTTCGCCACCAACGGCGTGTGCCGGCTTCGTGCGCGCCATTGCACATGCTCGCGGCCTATCAGCAGAGTGCATCGTGCCTGCGGCAGGATCCTCGGAGCTGATTTTTCTTGCCTTCCGCGAGTGGCTTAAGCCAGATTCCCGTGTTCTGCTCCTCGATCCAAGCTATGGAGAATATGCCCATGTCACCGAGCGCGTCGTGGGTTGCCAGGTGGATCGCCTGAAATTGTTGCGCGGAGAGAACTATCGCCTGAATCTCGACGAGGTTGATGTTCGTGTATTCGGCGGCCATTACGATGTGGTTGTGATCGTCAATCCCAATAGTCCGACAGGACAGCATGTGCCGCGTGCGGCGCTCGAGTCTTTGCTCCGCCGCATTCCGGCTGAAACCCGCGTGTGGATCGACGAAACTTACATCGACTACGCCGGGGCTGAGCAATCTCTCGAGTCATTCGCTGCCGCCAGCCAGAATGTCATCGTGTGCAAATCGATGTCGAAGGTCTACGCGCTGTCGGGCGTTCGCGCTGCCTACCTGTGTGCGTCAGAGCCAATCGCAGCCAGACTGCGTGAAATCAGTCCCCCATGGGCAGTGAGTTTGCCGGCGCAAGTGGCCGCCGTCCGCGCGCTCGAGGATCCTGAATATTACGCGGGGCGCTACCGCGAAACTCACCGGCTGCGGGAAAACCTGGCCCGCGCATTGCAAGCACTGGAATGCGAAGTGATTCCTTCGGTGGCCAATTTCCTGCTCTGCCACCTTCCTGATCGTTCGCCAGATGCAGCGACTATCTCACGCCGATGCCGCGATCATGGCTTCTATCTTCGCGATGCGGGCGAAATTTCGCCGCTCCTTGGCGCGCGGGCACTGCGCATCGCCGTAAAGGACGAACCCACTAACCAGCGGATGATCGCCGTACTTCGCGAGGCAATGGGCGCAGGTTCAAACTCTTGCGACTCTGGCTGCTAGAATTTCATCTACTGGATTTACATGTTTCCCAAGAGCCTGCGGCCACTGCTGCCCTATCTGAAGCAATATCGCTGGGCATACGCCTTCGGCACGCTGTGCGTGTTCCTGCATAACGGCACCTGGGTGCTGTTTCCGCTGGTCATCGGCAAAGCCTCTGACGATCTGAACCAGGGAGTCACTCGTCACAAGCTCCTCGTCTATGCCGGGCTGCTGCTGGCCATCGCCACCACCAAGGGAATTTTTCAATTTCTCACGCGCTGGGTCGTAATCGGCGTTTCACGGGATATCGAGTTCGATCTGCGCAACGATCTGTTCGCGCGGCTCGAACACCTGAGCTACTCCTATTACCAGCGCCATCGCACGGGCGACATTATGGCGCGCGCGACTAACGATCTGAACGCCGTCCGCATGCTGCTCGGCCCGGCGATCATGTATTCGGCCAACACCCTTGTCTACACGGCGGGTGCCCTGGCATTCATGATCTCGATCAATCCACGGCTGACGCTGCTGACATTTTTGCCGCTGCCCGCCGTAAGCATTGTCATTCAAACCTTTGGCCGTCGCATCCATGAGCGTTTCGAACGCATTCAGGCGATGTTCTCCGACATTTCAGCGCGGGCGCAGGAAAACTTCTCCGGAGCGCGCCTGATTCGCGCCTATGTGCAGGAGGAAGCCGAGATTCGTGCCTTTGAGCGCGAGAACAAGGAATACATCCGCCGCAGCCTGAAACTTGTGCGCCTGATGGGCATGCTCTGGCCCACACTCGAACTGATGCTCGGCTGCGCCGTTGTGCTCGTGTTGTGGCTTGGCGGACGCGAAGTGCTTGCAGGCCAAGCCACATTCAACCGCGTCACCACTCTGGTCTCGGGCCATCCGGGAATCACCACCTTTCTGAAACTTGACGGCTCGATGAGCGTCGGCCAGTTCGTTTCCTTCAGCACCTACATGATGCAGTTGACCTGGCCGATCATCGCGCTCGGGTGGGTGATCAACATCTTCCAGCGCGGCACGGCGTCACTCGGCCGCATCAACGAGATCATGCAGGAGCAGCCGCAGATTCAGGATGCCCCGCAGGCGAAACCCCGCGAGATCGAGGGCGAGATTGAGTTCCGTAACCTGAACTTCAGCTACGACGGCAAGCCGGTGCTGCACAACCTGAACCTGCGGATTCCGGCAGGCAGCAGCCTTGCGATCGTGGGCCCGACAGGATCCGGCAAGACGACGCTTGTGAGCCTCATCCCGCGCATTTACGACGCCGGCGCCGGCACGGTCCTCATCGACGACCGCCCGATCCGTGACTATGCGCTCGAATCCCTGCGCCGCAGCATCGGCTTCGTGCCGCAGGAGACTTTCCTGTTCAGCGACCGCATCCGCGAGAACATCGCGTTCGGCGTAGACTCGGCTACCGATGCCGAGATTCGCGACGCGGCAGATGCAGCCAACATCGCTGCGGATATCGAAGGCTTCCCCGAGGGATACGAAACCCTGGTCGGGGAGCGCGGAATCACGCTCTCCGGCGGTCAGAAGCAGCGCACCGCGATTGCCCGCGCGCTGATCCGCAACCCGCGAATCCTGATTCTCGACGACGCGCTTTCGAGCGTCGATACCCATACTGAGGACAAGATCCTGAACCACCTGCGCGATGTCATGCAGGGGCGCACCACGATTTTCATCTCGCACCGCGTCTCGACCGTGCGCAATGCCGACCGCATCGCCGTGCTCTACGGCGGGCGGATCGTCGAACTCGGCACGCACGACGAACTGCTCGCCCTCAACGGCTACTACAGCGACCTGTACAACAAGCAATTACTGGAAGAAGAGTTGGCGGAAGTGCAGTAGCCCTGCTGCCTGAAAGTTTCTGGCCAACACTCAAAGTCAAATTGGGGTACCCAACTTCTCGCTGCCTTTGCGAAGTGCGAATGTCACCCCGAGTCATCCCAAAGACACTCCACTGGATGACCGTCTGTTGACACCTTAAGATTTCTTTTTGACATCTTCGCTGGCAATTGCGGCTATACTCTTCGCCAACTGGGGAAATCCAAAATCTGCATGCAACGCGTCGACTCGGAAGAGATTCTCGATTCGGATCAGTGTCCTGCGCCAGAGATGGAAACCTCGTTGCGCGATCTGTGTCGGATTAATCGCTGGTTCGGCGGAGTAGGCACAACGCGCAGCCTGATCGAACGCGTCTCTTTGGTGACGGGGCGCAAGCACTTCTCCATACTCGAAGTCGCCGCTGGATTCGGAGAAGTTCCGCGAGCCGCAGCCTCCCAGCTCATGAATAAAGGGATCACTCTCGACATCACTGACCTGGACCGCATGCGCTCGCACCTGCAGCGGGACCACCGGGCCGTAGCCGCCGACGCGCTGGCTCTTCCCTTCCGCGACGCCAGCTTCGACCTGGTGAGCTGCAGCCTGTTCGCGCATCATCTCGCACCGAAGGATCTGGCCGCCTTTGGAGACGAAGCCGTGCGCGTCAGCCGCTACGCGGTGCTGATTAACGATCTGATCCGGCATCCGCTACATCTGGCGCTGGTCTACGCAGGTTTCCCGCTGATGCGCAGCTCCGTTTCCCGCATGGATGGCGTCGCATCCGTGCGCAGAGCGTACACGCCCGAAGAAGTGCGCGAAATCCTCCGCGACACAAAATGCGCCGAGAATATCGAGATCTCGACCCACTACCTCTTCCGCATGGGAATCATCCTCTGGAAGAAGCGTCCAGTCGTGAAGGCCGAACTCGATGCGATGGACCCAGCTGCCTGAAGCCGGTCATTGCGCTCCGCTTTTCGCCACGGCGGGTGAGCCCATGCGTTGCGTGAGAAAGCCGACAATCGCGCCCACAACGAAACCGGGCAGCATGATCTCCAGATAATGAGGTTTCCCGCTCTTGGCATCCATAAAAGCAACCAGGAAGGCAAACAGCAGACCCAGCGCGGAACCGACCGCAATGCCCCATCCGGTGGAATGAACCTTGCGCGCGAACCATCCGCTCAATATCCCCACCAGCATGCCTTTGAACGAGGACCCGATCAGAATGCCCCCGATCACTGGGCGGGTTTCCGGGTAAAACCAGGCAGTTGCCCCATCAAGAGCTCCCAGCACCACCCCAAAGATCAAACCCACGACGATTTTGTTCATGAAATTTTCCTCCTGCCTGAGAATTCCAGATCGGCGGGAAATCCTTTAAGACTTTCGCCAGAAAAACAGCAGGAATTTTACAAAGGTGTAGGCGACCAGCAGCCAGAGCAGCACAGCATTGCGCACAGCAAACCTTTTGACTCGGTGCCAAACCGGTTCGGACCACGCTTCCACCGCCTGGCCCTGTTCGAAACGGTCGATATCTGCCAGAAGTGCCGTGAGCGAGGTGTAGCGCGCTCGTGGATCGGAGTTCATCGCCTTTTGACCGACCGCCGCAAGGGCGGGCGCTGCCGGCGACGAGAGGAGAAACTTCAAGAGTGCGCCCAAGGAGTAGATATCCGAGAGCTTGTCGAGAGTGGCCTCTGGCGCGCGGAAACCGGCAGTGCCCGCTACGGCCTCAACGCCCCAGTCCATGACATAGACCTCGCCAAACTCGCCGATCATGATGTTCTGCGGCTTCAGGTCGCGATGAATCACCCCCCGGGAATGCGCGAAGGCCAGGGCTTCTCCCACCCGTCGGATCACGCGCAGGCTCTCGCTCAGCGTATGCTCCCCGGCCGCGTACTGATCCAAGCGTGCCCCGCCCACGAGCTTCATGGCGTAGAACGACCGCCCGTCAGCCAGCGTGCCACTTTCGAAGATGGGGACGATCCCGGGATGCTCGAGACGCGAGATCAATTGCGCCTCGCCAGACAGGGGCACCTCCAGAACTTTCAGGGCGACGCGGCGATCGAGTTCGCGATCACGCGCGGCATAGACCACCCCCATCCCGCCGCGTCCGATCTCCGCCTCCAGTTCGTAGCGTGTCCCGGTCAGGTCGGGCAGAGCCGTCACCTGGCACAGATGTTCGAGGACGGAATCGCTCACTTCCATAGCCGCCGCATCTCGTCGTGAAGTTCTTTGGGCCCCGAGGTTGTCGCACGCAGCCGCTCAGTAATGAATGCTCGCAGCGTCCGCCGCGCCCATGCCAGGTGGTTGGTCACCGTGGTTTCCGGAATGTCATATTTCGCGGCCAGACCGGAATAGGAGATTCGATCGCGCTCGCCGAGATCGTACTCCTCAAAGATGCTGAACTGCAGCTGCTTGCCCGTGTCCTGGCAATGGGCGCGCAAATCCTCAAGGCCAAGGCAAAAGAGCTGTCGGCGCCACTCTCGCTCAAATTCGGCCTCGGGCGACTCGGTCGTGATCGCCTGATCGTCGACGGGCTCGAACTCTGCTTCTCCGCCTCGTTTCTGCCGGTTTGCTGCGGCGTGCTGATTGGCGGCATACCGCTCGACCATCATGCGGAGATAAGTTCGAAAAGGCGCCTTGGCGGGATCGAAGCGCGCGAAGAAGTCACGCTGCAGAGCCGACGCGAAGAAGCCCTGCGTCAGATCTTTTGCGTCTTCATTGCATTTCTGGAACTTGATCCGAATGAAGCGATAGACCGGCTTCCAGTACAGCGCGAGCACCTGATTGGTCGCAGCCTCGGAGAGCCCCGAAGCCGCAGCCTCAAGCAGAGACACGCGGGTCGACGGAAACTGTCCTGAAGGGCCGCCAATGGCTGTGTCCGCGTCCACCTGATCTCCTCGCTTGATCAATATACGCACAGGAAAGTCGCAGTGTAAAAGCTACTTTGACGCTATAATCCTCGCCGTTCACGCAGCAATAGTGCTGGTGCTGAAGCCAGCCCGCACCACCGCTGGTTCACCCTGCGTTGACGGAGGCCTATGAAATCCACGATGATGTCCAGCCCTCTGTTGCTCGACAGCATGCTGGATCGGGCGGGAAAACTCTTCCCTGACGTCGAGATTGTCTCGGCTCTCCCCGATGTTTCACTCCACCGGTACACCTATCGCGATTTGCGATCGCGGGCGCGACAGCTTTCTGCCGCTCTCTTGCAGGCGGGCGTAAGGCCGGGGGATCGAGTGGGGACCCTGATGTGGAATCAGCATGAGCACCTGGAGGCTTATTTCGGCGTTCCAGCCACCGGCGCCGTCCTGCATACCCTGAATTTGCGATTGCATCCCGAAGAACTGAGTTATATCGCGAACCACGCCGAGGACCGGTTTCTGATCGTTGACGGCACCCTGTGGGAGCTATTCGAAAAAATCCAGCCCGCCACTTCCTTTGAACGCGTCTTCGTGGTGGATCGGGGTTGCGGCCAGATTCCCAGCGAATGCGAGCGGTACGAAAAGTTTCTCTCGGAGGGAAAGTCTGAACCGGAGTTACCCGCCAAGTCGGAAGACGATGCCGCCGCCATGTGCTACACGTCCGGCACGACGGGTAACCCGAAAGGTGTCGTCTATTCACACCGGGCGCTTGCACTGCATTCCTTCGCGATCTCATTGCCGGACGCGTTTCACATCAGCTGCCACGACACCGTTCTCTATGCCATGTCGATGTTCCACGCCAATGCTTGGGGACTTCCGTATGCGGCAACGATGAACGGATGCAAGCAGGTAATGCCCGGCCGAAATCTCCAGCCCGAGGCGTTGCTTGACTTGCTGCAAAGCGAGCGTGTGACGCTGACGGGCGCCGTACCGACGGTGTGGCTCGCGGCTGTTAATGCGCTCGAGACTCATCCGGGCCGTTGGAAGCTTGCGCCGGGACTGCGAATCGTTTCTGCCGGATCCGCTGTTCCTGAATCTTTGTTTCGACGCTTCGACAAGTTTGGGGTGAAATTAATTCAGCCCTGGGGCATGACCGAAACGACTCCGATCGCCACGGTCTCGGTACCCAAGTCCCATATGAACGCCTGGTCCGAAGATGAACTCTACGAGCTACGCGCCAAACAAGGAGTACCTTCGCCCTTTATCGATATACGTGCCGTAGGACTCGAGGGAGAAGTCCCCTGGGATGGCGAGACCGACGGAGAGCTTGAAGTCCGTGGCCCCTGGATCACCGATAGCTACTACCGAATGGAGCGAGGTGATCGGTGGACGGCCGACGGCTGGTTCCGTACCGGAGACGTTGCCACTATCGACGCTGGTGGCTATGTGAAGATCACCGATCGTCTGAAAGACATGATCAAGTCCGGGGGCGAGTGGATCAGTTCGATCGACCTGGAGAATGCGATTGTCGGCCATGAAGCGGTGAGAGAAGCCGCCGTGATCGCTGTTGCTCACCCCAAGTGGCAAGAGCGACCGCTGGCGGTGATCGTACTGAAAGACGGGAAGAGCGTTACGGAAGCTGAACTATGCGCTTTTCTGGAGCAGCGGTTCGCACGCTGGCAGGTTCCAGAAGCCTTCGTTTTCGTGGAAGAACTTCCGCACACGTCCACAGGGAAATTGCTGAAGACCAAGTTGCGGAAGGATTTCGGGAGTTGGGTATGGGAACCAAGGTCCCCAGACGCGCCGAGAAATATCTGAAACACGCTGAAAATTCGCCCTGGACTATCTGACGACCAGCACTTCCCTGACGTTGTCTCGCGCCAGGAAGAACTTGATGGAAGCAAAATCACGAAAGAGGGTTTCGATGTGGCGGTTGTTGAAAACGCGTTGCAGCCGGAATCCATCGACAATAGCGGTATGAATCGCGCCGGTGGGTCCGCGCCGGGCTTCGCGGCGCATGACAATGCGCTGCGCCTCCAGAGTGTCTTTGCCGATGATGTGGAAGCGGTAGCAGGGAGAATCCGGTCCGGCATCCTTTGTATGAAAGAAGGCCAGCAGCATGCCTCCCGGTTTTAGTACCGACCACAAACGCCCCATAACCGGACGCACCAGGGTTTCATCCAGATAGTCGGCCAGGTTCCAGCACAGCACGACATCGAAGTGCGCCGCAGGATATTGCAGGTTCTCAGCCAGGAACTTCCGGCTGTCGAGCACCACATTGCCCTGCTCGTCTTTCGTGACGAGTTGCGGTTCGGTCGAGGCTACGAGCAAGTCCTCGCTGTAGATCTTGTGCCCGCGTTCGGTGAAAAAAGTGATGTTGGTCGGCGAAGTTGAACCCAGGTCCAGTACGCACAACGGGGCCTCGGAATCCCACAGGCGCGCGAGTTCGCCCAGTCCGCTGGAGCGGCGAGCGAGCTTCTGCGGAATTTGCGGTGCCTCCGCCGACGACCCGCTGGATGAACCTCGAAACAACTTCATGAAGTTATGCGCCACTGTTGCCATCAGACTTGTTCCTGTATGTCCGAGGCAGCAAGTGCTCTTGGACTTGAAATGATCTCTGCAACCAAAACTTTAACCTGCAATTTGCGGCCGCACGAGTTACTTTCCTGCGGCCTTCTCAGCCTTTCCTGAAATGTCGACTTTGCCTTTCAGATACGCGCCTTCCTCAATGGAGATGCGCTGTGTGGTGATGTCTCCGGTGACCACCGCGGACTTGCGCAGTTCGACGCGATCGCTGGCCTGGACGTTACCCTCGAGCTTTCCCTGGACGATGATGCCCTTGGCTTCCACCGAGGCTTTCACCTGCCCATTGGGGCCTACTGTCAAGCTGTAGCTCTTCAGCGAGATGCTGCCCTCAACTTGACCATCAACGTAAAGGTCTTCGCTGCCCGACAACTCACCTTTGATGACCACGGATTTGCCAATCTGCGCCAAGTCTGCTGACACCGGAGCACTCATGGATATTTCTCCTTTTAGGAAGCGGATACCGGGAAACTGAAAGGCAGCTACCGGGACGGCCGCCGCTGCCATCGACTATACCCAAGTACCGGAGCATGCGGCAAGCCACTGCAACCGCTCCCCTTACTGGAAGGTGCATCAGCAACCTCTTGCCACTGGTTGTTACACTAATCGGAGATGTCTCGCTGGGGATGGAGAATCGCCGTCGGCGTTGCCGTTTGGTTGATGGCCCCTGCCTTTTTTCATGCCCAGGAATCGCTGCCGCTGCAGATTTCCCCTGACGTCCTGGTTCGTCAAACTGTCGCCCGCGAAATTGCCGAGGCGAATTCCCCCACCAGCATGCATATGTTCCGGTCGCGCAGGCAAACGGCCAAGGGATCACAAACCCGGCTCTACGTCGAAACCAAAGACGCCATGGCAGGCATGCTGATTGCGAACAATGACCAACCTCTTTCTTCACAACAACAGCAGTCGGAAATCGATCACCTGAACTGGCTGGCGGGCAATCCCGAACAGCTGCGCAAGAAGCGTGCGCGCGAGAAGGACGATGCCGATCGGACTCTGCGCATCGTTAGGGCTCTGCCTGATGCATTCCACTACAAATACGTCGGGACTGAGGTCAGCCGCCCAGATATGGGAAAACCCGCAGACGAACTGGTGAAGCTAGAGTTCACGCCCAACCCCGCTTACTCGCCTCCCTCCAAAGTCGAACAGGTGCTGGAGGGAATGGAGGGATACCTGCTCATCGATACGACGGCGTACCGGATCGCCCTGATCGACGGCACATTATTTCGGGATGTCTCATTTGGCTGGGGACTCATTGGCCGTCTCGACAAAGGCGGGCGATTTCGGGTTCAGCAGGCGGACGTCGGAGACGGAAACTGGGAAATCACCCAGATGAATCTCAAGATCACCGGTCGGATTCTCCTGTTTAAGAGTTTCAGCATGATATCGGACGAGACATTCAGCGACTTCCGCACTGTGCCCCTTGACCTGACATTCGCGAAGGCCGTGGATATGCTGAAAACCGAGCAGGAGAAGCTGGCTCATAACCACGAACCTGAAGCTGCAGCCCAGAAGAAAGAACCAAGATAGGTAGTGCAGGGGCGGACGCCTTCGTCCGCCCCGCGACCCTGAGCAAAGCGAAGGGAGCGTGCCAGCAGTCTGGGTATCACCTGGCGTGCTGATGAGTACCAGCCGTTACCTTGCGCGCACCTTCGCGCGCTAGCCCGGACGAAGGCGCCCGGGCCTACACAATCTCAGGCGCGCAGCGTCTCTTTTCGCACCGTCAGCTTTTCAATCAGGTCTGCCTTGATGCCATACCCGGTTCCCGGCTCATCGCTGATGGCAATTGTTCCCTGCGGTGACACCTCAACTTCAGGATCGATGATGTCTTCTTTCCAGTAGCGCTTGGACGCGGAAACGTCGCCGGGGAGGCTGAAATTCTGCAGGCTCGAAAGCGCGATGTTGTGGGCCCGACCGATGCCGGTTTCGAGCATGCCTCCGCACCACACCGGAATGTTGTGAGCGTGGCAAAGATCGTGAACCTTCAGCGCCTCGGAGAACCCGCCGACCCGGCCCACTTTGATATTGATGATCCGGCAGGCACCGGTTTCGACCGCGAACGCGGCGTCGCGGACACTGACGATGGACTCATCCAGGCAGATCGCCGTACGCAGTTCCTTCTGCAGACGCGCGTGATAGTAGATGTCGTCATTCCACAGCGGCTGTTCGATCATCAGCAGATTGAACTGGTCGAACTTCCGCAGATGCTCGGTCTCGTCGAGCGTGTATGCGGAGTTAGCATCGCAGCTCAGGGTGATATCGGCCCATCGGGAACGGATCCGCTCAAGCACGTTCAGGTCCCAACCGGGCTTGACCTTGATCTTGATGCGGCGATAGCCCGCCGCCAGTTCAATCTGAATCTTCTCGAGCAATTCCTCCACGGAGTCCTGGATACCGATCGACACCCCGCACGGAATTTCGTGGCGCGTCCCCCCAAGCAGCTTCCATAGTGGCACCTTTTTCTGCACCGCCTCCGCATCCCAGACTGCGTTTTCCAGCGCCGCTTTGGCCATGCGGTGCGAACGAACCTTGGCGAACAGAGCTGGACACTCCCGTCCCGACTCAAGTTTCTGTCCCAGCAGAGCGGGAATCAGATAGTGCGTCATCGTGGGCCATGCGCTGTCGATCCATTCACTGCTGTAGAAGGGATCTTCTCCCACAACGCTCTCGCCCCAGCCGTCAACACCCTCGGCGTGCACGGTGACCAGCAGAATGCGGCGGTGGTACAGGCGATGAAAGCTCGTCTCAAAAAAGTGGACCAGCGGCAGGTGGATCTCGCGCAGCGTGATGGCTTCGATTTTCATAAGTGATGCAAAACCTAATTCACGACGGAGGCACGGAGCTACGGAGGATCCCTATTGTGTTCTCGGTGTCTCCGCGGTGATCAATGCTCTGCCGCGTACGACCACTTCTCGTCCCACTGCCCCAACAGGAACTTGCCATTGCCTGCGGCGTCGCGCTCATAGCCCAGAACTGCCAATCCGTGGTTGAAACTGCGCAGAAACTGCTCGCGATTCTGCTCCTGGATTTGCTGCGCCTTGCCGCGGGTCTCGGCTGAGGCCTTCCAGTCGTAGATCGTCCCGGGCACCGCGATGGAGGCCTGGGCCTGAAACGACGGGTTCTTCCCTTTTGCAAGCAGTGTCTCGACCCGCTTCGATTTCAGCCACCATTCGGCGATCAGCCGATCGCTGGGCAGTCCTCCCTGCAGGGGAGACGACGTGATTCCGTACTGGTTGATGTTGTAGCGTCGCGCAATCGCTCCCAGCTTCTCGACATTCAGATAAGCATTCTTGATTTCGAGCGGATCAAAGGTCCACTCGATCAGTTCGATGCCACGGGCCAGCGCATCCTCCCGCTGCATCAGTTTCATCCGCCGTCCAAGCCCGGCATTGCGATGCTCCTTGCGCACCGCCAGCATGTGCGAATGCAAATAGACATGACCGCTGCGTGTGCCCGGAACCGAGAGAGCGAAGCCAAGCATCTCGCTGCCCTCGAACGCCCCGATAACCTGTCCGCCGACTTTATCCGCCACCACGAACAGGCGCAGTGGCACCAATTCGGCATCGGAAAAATTCCAGACTTCCTTCTGCAAGGTCACGCACGCCCGAAACTCCTCAATCCCGTGGCATTGCCGGAGTTCGATGTTGCCCTGGCTCAAGCGGTTGTCTCCCCGGCCTCACGTTCATGATTCTTGGCCTTCTGCCAGAGCGATTCGAGTTCCTCCATCGGCGCGTCCTCGGCGGAACGTCCCGACGCATGCAGACGCTCCTCCATCCATTGAAAGCGCCGCCGGAACTTGCGGTTGGTTTTGCGCAAGGCCGACTCCGGATCCACCGACAAATACCGCGCGATGTTCACCAGCACAAAAAACAGATCCCCGACTTCTTCTTCCAAATTCTCCTGCAAGTGCTCGGGAATAACCGTGCGTCCTGATCCCACGACGCCTCTGCCCTGCGGACGCGGCCCGGGTGCCGGGAATTCTTTCAGATGCTCACGCAGTTCGTCAGTCTCTTCGCGCAGCTTGTCAAAAAGTCCCTCGACGTCAGGCCAGTCGAAGCCAATCTGCGCTGCCCGCGAACTGATTTTTTGAGCTTCCAGCAGTGAAGGCATCTTCGACGAAACACCTGCCAGAATCGACCGCTTCCCATCCTCGGCGACCGTCGGCCCCTCCTTCTTCTTGCGCTCTTCTTCCTTCAGCGCTTCCCAATTGCGCTTGACCTGATCGGAGGTGTCGGCCTTCACCTGGCCGAATACGTGAGGATGCCGGTCAACCAGCTTGCTCGAAAGACGATCGATCACATCATCGATCGAAAATGAGGCTTGTTCCTTCGCCATCTCGGCATAAAAGAGTATTTGCAGCAAAAGGTCGCCGAGTTCCCCGGCCAACTCCGGCCAGTCCCGGTTGTCGATCGCCTCCAGGACTTCGTACGTCTCTTCCAGCGTATAGGGTTTAATCGTGTCGAAGGTTTGTTCCCGATCCCATGGGCAACCGCCGGGCGCCCGCAGACGTTCCATGATGGCGACCGCGCGTTCGAAACGCTCTCCTGTAGTGGGCATTCGGCAACCAATGTAAATGACCATAAGCGCACGAATCAACGCGGGCGCGCGTAACTGTCCGACTCAGTACGGCCGCCATGGGTGGGATTAGCGAGACTCACGTAGAGACAGCGCCCCGGCCGTCCCGCAAAAACCAAGCCGAGCCACCATCGCAGAAATCACTCAGGATGATCTTGAGGGGGTGCCGCACGCCTCGTCCGATTTTGCGAGACGTGGGCATTCAGCAATCTCACTCCGCGGACGTTACTTTCGGTATCATTTTAGAGTCGGGTTTTGCGCCGTGGTCGAATGGACCATCGGCACCTTCATTGGTCAGTCGCGAGGGCGCAAAATCAATAAAGGTGCGCGTGCAGCCCGATTGAACCTGAGCGCCATCCCGGCTCGGCAAGTGCTTAACTGACGCAAATTCATGACTTTAGCCGTAAAGCCCCGCCCCTCGCTCGAAGGCCAGCACTTTCACGTGGTGGTCATCGGTGGAGGGATCAATGGAGTGGCCATCGCGCGCGAGTGTGCCCGCGCCGGCAAACGTACCCTGCTGGTTGAGCAGAACGACTTCGGCTCTGGCGTGACCAGCCGGTCCACGCGCATCATTCACGGCGGCCTGCGCTATCTCGAACACGGCGAACTCGACTTGGTGCGCGAATCCATCCGCGAACGCGAACGTCTCCTGCGCGAACGGTCTCACCTGGTGCAGCCGATTCATTTTCTATTTCTCCTGAATGAGAACAGCCAGCGCAGCGCCTTGAAAGTACGTGCCGGTCTGTGGCTCTATCAGCGCATTTCCGGGCGAAGGACCAGCAACCTAAGCGAGATGGAAATGGTGCGCGTGCAGCGCGCCCTCGATGCCGGGCACCAGTGGTTGATGCTCAACTTCGAAGACGCGCAATGCGAATTTCCCGAACGCCTGACCGCCGAATGGATGCTGGAAGCCGCCGCAGCCGGCGCCGTAGTCCGCAATCACTGTGAAGTACTGGCTGTCGATATCGGCCAGGGACGCGCCCGGGGCGTCCTGCTACGCGACCGCACTACGGGAAAGGATCAGCGGGTCGATGCAACCTGGATTATCAATTGCACCGGTCCGTGGGTCGACCGGATCTGCCAGCGCTCGACAGTTCGCACGAGGAAGCCGCTGATCGGTGGAGTGCGCGGGTCACACATTGTGCTGCCGAGATTCTCCGGGGCTCCCACCGCCGCGTTGTACACCGAAGCCGCCGACGGACGTCCCGTATTCGTGTTGCCTTGGAACGAGCAGATCCTTGTCGGCACAACCGAAGTGCCGGATACCGGTGATCCCGGCAGGACCGCCCCTTCGCAACAGGAAATCGAGTACCTGTTGCAGATTGCCGCCGGGCTGTTCCCCAAAGCCAGGCTTTCGGCGCAAGACATCAAGTATGCCTTTGCCGGAATTCGTCCGCTACCGAACTCCGGAGAAAAACCCTCCGCGATCAGCAGACACCATTTCCTGCACGATCATACCGACGAGGGTGCCGCGCGGATGATCTCGGTGATTGGCGGGAAGCTGACGACTGCCGCTTCCCTCGCCCGCGAATGTGCGCGCAAGATGGGCCTCGCAGTGGAAGAACCGAAGGCCATTGCTGTCGGACCCGGTACGGCGCTCGATCCTCTGCTCGATCAGGAAGTGATCGAAATTGCCCGCGCCGGTTCGGTCAGCGAAGAGACCGCCCGCGGCATGATGGAATGGCACGGCAAGCAAGCCATGGATATCGCTCGCATGGCGCTTGTCGGCGCTGATCTTCGTGCGCCCATCTGCCCTCACACCTCTCACATCGTCGCGGAAGTCGTCGAGGCGTATCGCAACGAATACGCCGTCACATTGGCGGACGTACTGCTGCGCCGCGTACCCGTAGCACTTGGTGCCTGCTGGTCGGAGTCCTGCAGCCGCGAAGCCGCCTTGCGCATTGGCGCCGTCATGGGATGGAAAGAACAGGAATTCGGGGCCCATCTCGAGCAGTTTGAAACCGAGCGCACCGCGTTTCTGAAACGCCCCGCCCGCACCGGCTCCGCGCTGGAAGCCGCTGCCGACTAGAAATTCCCTTCCAACTTGTCATCCTGAAGCGGGCTCTTTGCCCGCCGGAGGACCTATGCATTCTGCTGGTGCTGCACATGTCGCCGGCAAGTGGCACAGGTCCTCCGGGCCGCGAAAGACGCGGCCCTCAGGATGAGGAGACGACGAAGCGCCCACGTGTTACTAAAGATTGGCCACGATCCAGAGTCATCTGGGAAGGCTCTCCCCTTGTCTCTAAACTGGCGCAAACACAGCTGGATCGCTGACTGTAAGGATAAAGACGATGTTAATTCCGATCAGGCACGAAAACATGGAGGCCCGGCGTTGGCCCGTAGTCACGCTGGCACTCATCGCTATTAATACGATTGTCTTTCTCTTTACGACAATGTCGATGTCCGACCAAGCCCCCCAATTGGGTGAGGTCAAAAGCGACATCCTGATTCTGGCCGCACTCCATCCCGAATTGAAAATGCAGGCCCAAGCCCAACAGTTGGTGGAGGGCTTCAAAAAGAGTCACCCCACAGAATGGGCGCAAGTGCAGAATCCCTATCGCGACATCATCAGCCCTTTTGACGCCAAGATCAAGCTGATGGAGGATCCTCAAAAACTGCAAGATGAGATGGATTCTCTGACAGAGCAGTATGTCAAGCTGTCAGCCTCCTCGATCACCGAACAATATGCTTTCGTGCCGGCTCATGCCACAGCTCTCAGCTACCTGACAGCAAACTTCCTGCATGGCGGATGGATGCACCTGATCGGGAACATGTGGTTCCTGTGGCTAGCGGGATTCGTGTTGGAAGACGTCTGGGGACGCTGGCTGTACTCGGCGTTCTATCTGATCGCAGGAGCGGCGGCGCTGCAGTTCTACGCGTGGACAAATCCGGGCAGCATCACGCCAACGCTGGGCGCGTCCGGAGCAGTGGCCGCATTGATGGGAGCCTTCCTCGTCCGCTTCCCCAAGATGAAGATCGAGATGGCGTGGCTCTTGATGTTCCGGCTGCGGCGCTTCCAGGCCCCGGCATATTGCCTGCTCCCGCTCTGGCTGCTTGCCGAAGTTTTTTACGGAAGCTTGCTCGGGTCATACAGCAGCGTGGCCCACTGGGCGCACGTCGGAGGCTTTCTGTTCGGAGCAGGGGCAGCGCTTGCCATTCAACATTCCGGACTGGAGCACAAGGCGAACAAGGCCATTGAAGAGAAAGTTGCGTGGACCGCGGACTCCGAGATCGAGAAAGCCAACGGCATGATGGAGCATGGGCAATTGGATGATGCCAAGGCACTGCTCACCAGCTACGTTGCTACGAATCCCAGTTCCCTCGACGCCTGGTCCCTGCTGCGCCAGCTTTACAACCGCCAGAGCGATACCAAGTCGTACCTGGACGCGACAGTCAAAACCTGCGCGCTTCACCTGACGGCGCACCAGGTCGAAGCCGCGTTTCAGGATTATGCCGAGTTCCTCGACAACGGTGGCAGCAAGATGCCAGCCACAACGTGGCTGGAACTTTGCAAGGGAGCCGAGGAACTGCAGGAGTTCGAGCGGGCCTTCCAGGAATACTGTGATTTGGCCAAGGCTTATCCCACTGAGCGCCAATCGCTCACGGCACAACTGAGCGCCGCCAGACTGTGCCTGAAGAAGCTGAACCGCCCGCAGGAAGCGCTGAAGATTTATCAGACTGCATCCGCTTCTCCCATTCCGCATCTCGATTGGGATCAGATTATCCAGTCCGGGATGAAAGAAGCGAAAGCGGCACTCGGGGGGGGAAGCGCCGTAGCGGCAGGTGTGTAGCCCCGGGCACCTTCGTCCGGGGTTGCGCGAAGCGCAATCATGACAGCCAAAGCTCGATCAGGCCTTCGGGTGATCCATCACGCCTGTCACGCTCGCCTTCGGCTCGCGGGCGGACGGAGGCGTCCGCCCCTACACAACCGGTCCAGCTGCGAGCCCCGCTCTTTATCCTCCCTGCTTCAACCGCGCTACTTACGATTGCATAGTTCGGCACAGAAGTTCGGTGTCGTCCGAGATGATCCCGTCCACTCTGAGATTTCGGAACCGCTCCATCTGCGCGCGATCGTTCACAGTCCAGACGAAGATCCTTTTCCCAGCTTTCCAGAATTCTTCCACAAGGGATGTCGTAACCAGCTTGTAATAAGGAATCACATACGCCGCAGGAAGATCTTTCCACCGGCGAAGCTCGTCGCGAGTTTCGCAGATCAAGCCCAAACTTACGTGCTCGTCGTTTTCCCGAAGGGCAACCAGAACCTCAGGCAGAAACGACGAGACCACGAATCTGCGCTGAGGTGCATATTTCGCCAGCAATCCCAGCGTGATCTTTTCCAGGCCACCGACTTTCAACTCGATGTCCAGGAACGCACGCCCCTGATACCGGGAAAGAACATCCTCCAAACGCGGCAGTTGAGGAACCTGCGCTGCCGCAACTGCCGCGACCTCGAATCCGTGGAACCGCGGATCGTGGCAGATCACGGCGACAGCATCCGCCGTGAGTCGCACATCGAACTCGAATCCGTCGCACCCATCGGACAGCGCGCGGTCGAAGGATTCGAGCGTGTTCTCAGGAATAGACCGCACAGCGCGAGCTCCGCGGTGGCCGAGCAGAAGAGGGCAAAATAGTTCGGCCATGAATCAGTCGAGGTCGAAATCGCGGATCGGCTTGCCCGTATCCGGAGTCTCTTTCGCCTTCTTGAGAGCTTCCTGGAACTTCTTCTCGAGCAGGTCAGATGCGTGTTTCTGCGCCTCCACCGATTGCTGGAAGATCGATTCGCGCCGGCTGTCCTGCTCGCGCATGGCTTTGGCGGCAGCTTCCATGTCGGCAAAAGTCTTCGGCTTCACCGCCGGCGTATGGGCGATCACCGCGGCGGTGGCAACATCAATCTTCAGCACGGCGCTGCAGCACGGACAGGTCACTTCGAAATTGGAAGGTTTCTTGGCCATTTAGGCGCATCATACCGCAAATTCGACAGTGCAGGCGAAAGGCGCAGAACCATTTCCCCTGTCTATCCCTGGGTCCCCTGCGGTTAAGCCTCCTGACTCACCACAGGGGACACGGGGCGTTACTGGAGTCATATCTTGGCTGACATGAAAATTGTACATACATGACTGTACATTAACATATGTCCTTCAGGAAAAGCCTAGAAAGCTTCTGGGCCCAGTCGACTAAACCCTCTATCGCTTAAGCTTGATAGGGAAAATATGGAGGAGACTGAGCATCTCCCAACCCAGGAGGAACACGGACACCACCACCACAGCCACAGCCATCAACTCACCGAATGTCATGCGGCGTCGTCCGGGCTCCATGCGCCGCGTCGCCAGGCTGAGAATGTTCAGCGTGGCAAACCCGAACACAACGGCCCAGAGAATATTGTAGACATCCTGCCGTGGCTCGCGCGAAACGACAGCCATCGCGAAGCTGAAGACCATGGCTGCCGCTGCGCGCGTCGCGGTAACCGCCGCCAGCACAGCGCTTGTCGTTCGAGTGAAGCCTGAGATCAATAAGGAAGCACCGATTGCCATCGGATCGAGTGTCGCCTGCGACGAGGAGCGCCTGAGCCCTTCGATAGTACATCAAGAGGCACGCGCGCCGACGTGCCTTCGGTAATATGGATGCATGGCTAATCGGCACTTCATTTTCTTCGACGTGGGCAACACGCTGCTTTTTCCAAACCGCCCGAGGATTCTCGCGCCGATCGGAGCCGAGAAGCAGCCGACGCTGCACGCCTGGCAGGCGCTGGAGCGGCGCACGAAGGATGAATTCGATCAGGGATTGATCAGCGGCCAGATTGATCACGGTTTCTGGTGGACCTTTCACACGCACCTTCTGGATGAACTAGGATCATGTGATGAAGCTATGCGCGACACGCTGGTTCAGAACACGCAGAACTCTGGCAATTGGGATCAGATTCTGCCTGGCACGCGTGAGACGCTGGAGCGAATTCGCCAGCAGTACTCGATTGCGGTGATCTCGAACTCTGACGGCCGCATCGACGCCGTGCTTGGCCGCTGTGGCATCTGCGACTGCTTCGCCAGCATCACAGATTCAGGCAATGTGGGCCATGAGAAACCGCATCCAGCGATCTTTGCGGCCGCGTTGCGCGAGATGAAGGCCGAACCGGCGAACAGTCTCTACGTGGGTGATGTCTATTCCGTGGACTATATGGGCGCGCGCAACGCCGGCATGGACGCCGTTCTCTTGGACGTCTCGGGAGCATATCGCGGGCGCGGATTGCCCCGTGTGGAATCGCTGGCCGAATTGGAAAGCTGGCTCAACAAGTAGCTTGGGGTATCTCAACGGACTGGGGTTGTCATGTTCAATGAAGCGCGGTTCTTTCTGTTCCTCACGGCAGCGTTGTTGCTGGCCGTAGCACCTGGGCCGGGCATGCTCTACGTGCTGGCGCGCAGCCTCGCCGGCGGAAAGCGTGAAGGAGTGCTGTCGGCGTTCGGAACATTCCTGGGCGGCATGGTGCACGTCTTCGCAGCCGCTCTGGGCGTCTCGATCATCCTGGCCAAGTCGGCACTTGCGTTTGCCATGGTCAAGTATGTGGGCGCTGCGTATCTCTGCTTTCTTGGTATACGAATGATTCTGGATGCGCGCCGCGACAACGGCAGCACCAACGTCAGCGCGGCAGATCTGAAGCCTGCCCGGAATCCGCTCTGGCAGGGCGTCGCAACGGAAGTGCTCAATCCGAAGACAGCACTGTTCTTTCTGTCGTTCATTCCGCAATTCGTGGTGCGCGGAGCGGGCCACATCTTCCTGCAATTTGTGACACTGGGTACCATTTCTGTCGTTCTGAACACCACCGCCGACCTGATCGTGATTGCGATGGCCGGACCGCTCGGCGAACGGATTCGAGCGTCGGCCCGGTTTCGGCGGCGCCAGAGGACGGTCACCGGCGCCATCATGATCGGGCTGGGAACGTACCTGGCAACCAGCGAGAGTAGCTAGTGAGTGTGCGGAATCAACCCGGACTGCTTCGACGTGTGGGCTTTCTGGTGATCTTCCTTGCGACTGGACTGCTGGGCCAGCAGGCAATGCCTCGCATCGAGGGCGAGAACTTTGCCGGCCAGAAGGTCGTGCTTCCCGATGCTGCCCGTGGCCACGTCGCCGTGCTGGTGTTCGGATTCACGAGGGAGTCGAAAGATCCTACGGGCGAATGGGCAGCCAGAATCAACTCTGACTTTAGCGAGCAAGCGGGATTCGAGCTGTATCAACTTCCCGTGCTCGAAGAAGTACCCCTGCTTCATTCGCGGGATGGTGATCTCCGGCAAAAGAGAGGCGTGAAGGAGAACCTGCGGGATCACTACGTCCCCATCGTGCAGGGTGAGGCGGAACTGAAAAAGCTCGTCAGCTACAAGGAACCAGACGACGCTTACCTCGTCGTCATCAATCCTGCGGGACAGATCGTACAGCAGACGCACGGGCCTTTCAGCGACATCCTTTATCAGCCATTAAGAAGTCAGCTTCAGGCGCTGTCGTCCCATTAGATCTGGCCAACGTTCGAGGCTTATATTTCGACGATCTGGTGGTCGTGACAATTCGGCTGGATTGTCTCGTACAGCTGATGCAGCAGGGCCTGACCGTAGCGTGCCAGAAAATGGATGCCGCCGATGCTGCGTTCCTGCAGGCCCTTGTTTGGATACAGCGAATGGCTGAGAATTTCCGCGTGGCGTTTGACGAGTTCACCCTTCTGCGCTTCAGCGCGGGCAGCTTGCGCGTAGAGCTTTTCGAGTTGATGCTGCATCTTTGAGTGGCACGTTTCGGCCGCGTCAACCAGCGTCTTATCGAGCTTCTCCAATTCACTCTTCACCACTGAGAAGTTTTGTTCGAAGGCATTTTTCGCCGAGTCGAAGGCCGCCTGAAGATTCCGAGGAAGCTGCTTGCTCGCGATCTGCTGCCGCAGGGCTTCGGGACCTTCGAACACATCGGTCACGGTTAGCTCATGCTTTTCGAGCAGGCGTTGCGCTTTGGGTTCGATCATCGTAGCGGAGAAACGCGGCAGAACAGGAGTCACGCGGCCGAGCAGGGCTTCATAGACCACTCCGGCCTGCGCGAAGTAGGCGGCTTCGGCCGCCCCTCCCGTGTAGACGAGTGTGGGCAGCAGATAGTCCTCGACGATCGGCCGCAAAAGAACGTTGGGGCTGAAGCGTTCCGGATGCGCACCGATTTCGTCAAGCAACTCCGATTCGGAGAGTTTCTCGCCCACCGCAGGTCCATCCACCACGAACTCAACCGAATCCGCTGCGACCCGCCGCGAAAGCGGCATGCGCGCGCCATGTCTCGTCGTAAACAGCAAGATCGACGATTCCGTGACCTTCACCTGCTGGTGATAACCGGCATCTTCGAGAGCCTTACCACGGGCAAGCAGCCGGGCTGTCAGGTCCGCGGAACTTTTTATCGCAGCACGATAGATTGGCTGGGCGACACGAGCCAGCTCGGGGTCTGAAGGATCGATCACGATCACGCCCCACTCGGCGAAGATGCGGGCGTAGAAACGCGCAAATGCGGATCCCATTGTTTCGCCCGGGTGGTAACAATCCCGCAGCACCTCGGATGCTTCGCTGTCGCCCAACAATGCTGTTGCCTGTTCGACTACGGAAGTGATTTCGACTCCGAATCGGACATTATTAACCGGACTTCCGGGAACATCGTGACTTGTCGTAGTGAGAGTCTGCAGCGCGCCTTCGGATCCCGGAATCGAAACGTGATTCACTTCAGCCAGATCGTGGTCGTAGGTGGCCAGCCAGAATACGGGGACGGCGTCCACTCCGGCGGCAGTCGCTTCGTTGGCCAGTTTGACCGCGCTCAGCGCCTTATAAAGTGCAAATGCGGGCCCGCCGAACAGTCCGACTTGCTGTCCCGTGAGCACTGCTGCCGCGCCTTTGCGTAAGCGATCGAGATTCGCAAGCGTCTTCCCGGAGGCACTCCAGGATTTGTTCTGGCGTTCGAGGATTTGCGTTACACGCTCTCGCCGCGCTGGATCGTAGGAAATCTGGCCCGCTTCCTGACTGAGCCACTCGGAAAAGTGCGGGGACCGCGGATAAAAGGTTTGAACCTGAGGAGTGTATGCCAGGAGGTCGAGGAAAAGGCGGCTGGTATGGGGGATTTGCGAGAATGGGAGACAGTATGCCTTCACCGACAACGCTCCTGACAACATGCTTGGCATGTCTTGATTTGGACGGGTGAACTCATGTTTTGAGAGCAGGGACGTGTGGGCACAATATTCATCAATCGCATGGATGGCGTGTTCTACCTTGAGATGCCTGAAACGGACGCAAGATGCAGGATAATCAAAAGCAAGGACTAAAACTACAGCGATACAGAGTTCTCAGAGGAAAATCGCATGAACGTGGCTATCAGCCCGCTGCAGATTGAAATACCGGTGATTCTGGAAGGGTCCGTCGTTCGACTGGAGCCGATCCGCCGCGAACACGAGCAATGGTTTTGGGATGTCGCGAAGAACGATCTCGATGACATTTTCCGTTGGATGCCGTATGTGATGAAGACTCCCGACGATTTTCGCAAGCTGGTCGATAAGGCTCTTGCTGAGCAGGCTCAGGGAGAGTCTGTAGTGTTTGCCACAGTGGAACGCAGTTCTGGCCGCGTGATCGGCAGCACGCGATTTATGAACATCGATCGCGCGAATCGGCGGGTTGAGATTGGATCGACCTGGATCTCCCCGCTCTGGCAGCGAACAGCCGTGAATACCCAGGCGAAGTACCTGATGCTGCAGCATGCGTTTGAGGTTTGGGGATGTATACGCGTGGAGTTGAAAACCGATGGACTCAACCAGAAGTCGCGCAATGCGATTCTCCGCCTGGGGGCGAAGGAAGAAGGAACGCTGAGGCGCCATTTAGTGACATGGACGGGCCGTTTGCGGGATACGGTATATTTCAGCATTCTGGATGATGAATGGCCCGCCGTAAAGGCAAGGTTGCAGTCAAAGCTGGCAGTTCGAGAGAAGCACAGTTGAAAGTGTCGCAGCTCTATTTTCGCAGGCGCAAAGCTTGAGCCTCATGCGGGTAATCGGTTTATTAGCTCGACGAGCGTTTCCATTCATTGATAATTTACCTTCTATTCATCATCTATTCACCAAAGGAGCGGATTATCAGCCGATCACGCTCCAAGGGCATACCTGAGATCATGATTTCGCCTGTCCGCTTATCTCTCACCGTTCTACTAGTGACCTGTGTTTATTCTGCTGCTCAGAGTTCGCGACCTCGCACAGATAGCACAGGTTCTGAGCAGCCCGTCGATATGTCTGGCCTGTATCTGAAGGTTCATCTGGACTCGCCGCTCAAGGCCTCCAAATTGAAGCCAGGTGATCAGGTGTCGGGTAAGCTCTTTCAGGATGTCTATTCAGGCGGTGCCCAGTTGTTTCCCGCCTCCAGTACGGTTCGACTTACGGTGGATCGGCTCGACCGCCGTCGCCGTCCCTCGAACGATCATTGGCCTTGGGTGATCAAAGCCTTTATTCCGCGCCATGAAAATTGGCCCGCATTCCACACCGCCAGCGTCACGAACCCGGACGGCGGTGAGGTTCCCCTCGATGTTTCCGTAGTGTCCGTGAACAACGAGGTTGAGGTTGAACCTAAGCCAAGGAAAAGCTCCGGATCAGCGGTGCGGGAGGCAGATCGTTCCCGCAGAACACGCCGCGAGCTCGGCCCGTTCGTTACGCTCATCGCGGGCGCGCAACCTGGCGCGAATGCCAGCGAGGGCCGGTCACCACTAACAAACTCCGTAACCATCCCCTCTGGCACGGAAGCCAAGGTGGTTCTTCTGAGGGACATCAGCGCCTCGAAGAACCATGTCAGCGATAGTTTCCAGGCACGCCTGGTTGAACCTGTTCTTCTTGAGTCGAAAGTTCTCTTGCCCGAAGGCACGCTATTTCAGGGTACGGTGATGAAGAGCCAGGCACCTCGTACCCTCAGCCGCTCGGGTTCCATCTCCCTCACGTTCACGAACATGACAGAACCCGGTGGAACCGGCACTTCTATTGCAGCATCCGTGGCCGGGGCGCAAATCAATCAACGTTCCCACACCGTCATTGACCCAGAGGGACACATGCACGGTGATCGTCCCGGCAAGGTGTGGATGCTCGTCAACTTTGGCACCACGGCGGGTATCGGCAAAGTGGCGGATGACGGCACTCAACTAATCATTGAGGCCCTCGTTTCCACTGCAACGGACGCCTCAACTGCTGGAACAGCCAGGATCGTTGCCACGTGTGCGTCGGCCATTTTCTTGTTGACCCGGCATGGTCGCGACGTGGTTCTGCCTAAGTACACGCAAATGAAAATCGTATTTGATCGTCCCGTGCTTGTTTCGAATCAGCTCGTTTCCAACCAAGCCGTGGGCTCTGCCGCCGGGAAGTGAATCCAGCAACGGCGGTTGACGTAACACTCGACCTTCCCTCGAAACCCAAGGCTGGCTTCAGGTGAGTCCAACGCTGATATCACTTATCAACATCGCCCAAGGCCAACGCAGGCCACCGTTATGAGCGCTTGATCGTGCACACCGGATACGATGCGGAGGACTCAGTGCGAGAGCGAGTAGGTGAAAAATCCGAGTGTTCCCACGGAGAAGGCGAGTCCGATAAACCACCACCTGGCCCCGCGAACCGCTGCCGCAAACGCGAGCACAACCGCGAGAAACCCCGCGCCGAGGACAATCTTGTATTCGTTTTGTGACCCGGTAAGGCTATTCACAAAGCGGTCTGCCTTGCCCACATTCAGAAGCGAGAGCCAGAGCAGGCTCGTGAGGAGCACCGCGACCGTTCCCAGGAAGTGAGCCACAGTTCGCGCCATCACAGGACTTTCGGCATTATTCTGTGCGCATTATAGGCAAGGGTCAGCGCGCTGTCTTTGCGCTGGCGCATTCGGAAAATACCGCTCTGTCCGCTGTTGTGATATTGCGCAGTTATGACTGCCTACGGCTTCGCAGGCACCTGGACAATAGGGCTCGTGAGGAGATGAGGGAGCTAGACCGGCGACAGCCAGCCGACGCTGCTTACTCGCAGAAGACTCTTACTTTTACTCTCGCACCAGCTTCCTTCTGATCGACGTCGACGGTCAAATCATTCAATTGCTCGACTAGCTCTTCCAGATTTTCCGGCTTGATTTGCGATAAGTCGATGGGGATGCCTTTCTCCTGCATGGCGTCGTTGGCGCGTCGAAGGGCGGGAGCGGGAATCAGGCCGGCAAGACGTACTCCGGCGCGCAGCAGTTGCATCGGCACGCGCACGTTCACTTTGGTGGGACCCTCGTGACCGCCGTCGTCTTCGGAATCGACGACCACGCGAAGATACTTGGGACGCGGCTTCCCTGCCCCCGATGATCCGCTGTCCGAGAATGTCGAAAAGGAAGGCGGTGCTTCCATGGCGGAGATGAGGCGCTCGGCTTCGTCAGCGCTGATCTTTCCTTCCGAGAGCATTTGCAGAATTTGACGGCGATGTTCGTTCATAAACCCTCTCCTACAAAATGTGGAACGACATTCCTGCACTCCGGTGTTCGACTTCTATGTTCGTATCTGCCAGTGCGTTCAGGATCTGCCAGATCACAGCGACTCCGTGAAAAGGATTCACGCGGCAGAACAAGCAGGCGATGAAGATGAACGGTGAAAGCAAAACGGCCAGCGGCAGCAGCAGCAGCCAGATCAGGAACAGAGGAATCCAGACGCGGAAGGTTCTGCTTTCCTGATTGCGCAAACTGACTACCGCCACGAACGGGATCATGGCAACGCCTCCATCTCGCGGATGGCTTCTTCCGCGCTGATCTCTCCTCGTTGCAGGCGCTCGAGGATCTCGGCCCTGGTGGGAGTGGGGTTGGTTTCGACAAATTCAAGACTGTTCGCGATCCGCGTCAGACGAGACTTGATGGTCGGATAGCTGACTCCGAAGATGCGCTCCATCTCCTTGATCGATCCGTGCGAGCGCACGAAAGCGGTGATGAAGATCTGGTCGTCGGCGGAAAGGCGGGCTAACTGAGGCAGTTCGAAGCTGCCCTCTATAGCTATGTTCTTCTCTGCCAAGCGGACCCGCTCCACGACTAGGGGCTGGCCCTGAGTCAGTTGAGTCAGCTCTTGCCAATCCTTCGAAAATTTTATCTCATCTGGCATTTGATGTTGATTAAATTAATTTGTATATTTATTTTATTAATATATCAACCCATTTATAATTAAATTACGGCCGAAATGGCCGCTGAATTCGAGAAGATTCACCACCGAGATCACTGAGGGGCACCGAGAGACCCGGGAGTCGGAGAGCAGGAAAGGGCATCTAACGAATTGACTTCCCTTTCCTGGAAACCTAGATTGGGAGTGGATCTTTTTACGGCCAACCCACCAGTGGGGGCGTCACGGCTTCGACGGAGATGCTTGCGGCCAGGAGGCATGTCGGGGTGCACACACCCGTTAATCGTGGGCAAAACGATAATTGCCAATCAACAGATGGCATACGCAGCCTAATTAATTAGGCAGCCGTCCCAGGAGGCTTTGCTCGCGGGCCTCCGAAGGACGTCGCACTGCGAGCTGCTCTTCTCATCTACGTCTGGGGTGAGAGGTTAAGATCACAGGCTAGCGGGACGCGTTTCTTGTCCGTTCTGAGCGCAGACCGCGAACGTCCCAGGGTAATGCCTGGGGCATGAACAGGACTAAGCATGTAGTCTCCTGACCAGTGACATTTTCGGACGCGGGTTCGACTCCCGCCGCCTCCACCAATATAAACTATTGATTATAAAGTAGTTATAAAAACATCGAAAAAATCGTACAATAAACGTACAATAGATTCGGCAAAGAGGCCGAATTCATGCTCTCTGTTTACTCTCGCCACTACCCTCCCTGCACCTCTGACGACATTAATTACAAACGTTGCCGCTGCCCAAAGTGGATCAACGGGGTTCTGGGGTCGGACGGCCCATTCATTCGCCGCAGTGCGAAAACTCGGAGTTGGGAAAAAGCAGAAGAGTTCAAACGAGAGTTGGAAGCGGAGTATGAGGCCAAGCAAAACGGTGACACCGAGTCTGTGGCTGTTGCACCCGAAAAAGTTAGTGTGAAAGACGCAGTATCGCGATTTATAAGCAGCAAGCGCAATGAGAATCTGGCCGAGTCCACGCTGGGGAAATTAAAGACGATCTTTGAGAAGCAGTTTTTGGCATGGGCTACTGCGTCGCGATTGAAACATCTCGAA
>Ga0335080_10000380_pt1 | contig 40288 bp, 31 predicted proteins | sample Lox_Sample_34_FD_206720 | JGI IMG/M metagenome (GOLD analysis project Ga0335080, IMG submission 206720) | Soil microbial communities from Loxahatchee National Wildlife Refuge, Florida, United States - Lox_Sample_3.4 | ecosystem: Environmental > Terrestrial > Soil > Wetlands | place: USA... | reverse complement strand
ATTTTGCCCACTGCGGTCATTGTCTTCGTTGATGTCCAGTCTCCGTGCCACACCCCACTCGTGAGAGGCTGCGCGGGATGCGCCGATCGCGCCCACGCAAACACCTGCGGCAGCAGTGCCGCGATAATTTCGTTCTTGTCTTTCGGTTCGCCATGGAGATACGACGATTCGTTTCCATTGTCTGGCTCGTTCCATGGGTCCCACGCCAGGATGCGCGGATCGCTCGCGAAGGCGCCGACTAAGCCCTTCACATATTTCTCGAGACGCGGGTACTGGGCCGGATCGGCCAGAATCGCTGCTCCCGGAGCCTGCACCCAACCCGAGTTGTGCACGCCGGGGATCGGCGGATGCTGCGGACCGAGTCTCGGATTCGGGTCCCAGCAAGAGTCGAACAGCACAAACATAGGACGAATGTGATGCCGCGACGCAATCGTGAGAAACGTATCGATGCGCTGTTCGAATCCCTTTGGATCCTGCTCCCAGAGCAGGTTGTGCAGGAAGACGCGCATCGTATTCATGCCGATGCTCTCGGCCCATCCCAGCTCGCGGTCGATGGTTGCCTGGTCGAACGTGTCGGCCTGCCACATCTCCAGTTCGTTGATTGCCGTCGACGGCAGGAAATCCGCGCCAACCGGCCAGGGCTGCTTTGCGTACCAGGCGTTCGCCTGCTCCTCGCTCCAGCGCTGCTGCGCAACCAGAGGCAATGCCGCGATGAACACAACCACGCAGCAAAATGTGTGAGCGATCGTGCGCCGGACAGGCCCATAAAAAAGAGAAGAATTCCTGCTCATGACGTCCTCGAAGAGATAGATTTGCGAAGAAGAATTCTACTGCGTCTTTCCGAGTCCTGCGGCCGTAACGCGCTCAGCCGAAGCTTCCGCGGTGCGTCCCTGGCGTTCGTAGGCGATGGCAAGCTGCGTGTGCGCCTCAGCAAACGACGGATCGGCCGCGATAGCTTCCTGGTAACGCCCGATGGCCCCTGCAATGTCCCCGCGAAGCATCTGCTGATTGCCGGCATTCAGCGCAAAATTCGCCTTTTGCCTGCTCACCGCGGTTCGCGACAGCTCAGCTGCCTCCTTGCGATAGTCCGCTGCCTCCTGGCGCAGCTGTTTCATCTGCGCTCGCAGCTCTTCAGCTTTCTGACGATCGCCGGCGGTCTCCGCGGCATCAGCCTGCGTATTCAGGTTGACTGCCTCTTCGGCCAGCACTCCCGCCAGCGTGACGCGAGGTCCCGGCTGCCCCGGCTGCAAGGGAATCGCCTTGCGAAGCGCCTCCGCGGCCTCAGGCAGCCGCGAATCCTGCTTGAGTGTGCTCCCCAGAATCGCCCATGCATCGCCGTTATCGGGACGTAGTTCCACGGCCTTTCTCAACTCGACGATCGCCTCTTCTAGCCTTCCCAGTTGCATGTAGAGAATCCCAAGCGTATACGGGGGATCCTGCAACTTCGGGTCCAGCTGTCCAGCCTTGCTCAACTCCGCAATGGCGTTGTCCGGCACATCTTTGAACTTGTAGGCGAGCCCCAGATCGTAGTGAAGCTGTGGATCGTTGGGATCGAGGGTAAGCGCCTTCTGAAAATCGGAGATCGCTTCATTGAATGCAGACAGCTGAATGTGGCACACACCCAGATCCTTATAGACCACCGGATCCGTTCCATTTTCCGCCAGCGAGCGCTTGAAGTAGTCGAGCGCCTCTTTTCCCTTGCCGGTGAGCGTCAGCGCCAATCCCAGGTTGGTGAGTGCAATCGGATTCTTAGGCTCGCGCTGGACGGCCTGCTCAAACCACGGGATCGCCTCCTGCTGACGCCCCAGCCGCTGCAATGCCATTGCCATCTCCAGGTGTACCCCGGGCAGATTGGGATTTGCCTTGGCGGCCGCTGAGAACTGCTGCACGGCATCTTCATCTTTGCCGGCGAGCGCCAGCGTTCGGCCAAACTCCAGCAGCGCTTCAGGATTGGGCGGTTCCAACTCCGTCAGCGGTGCCAGAGTGTTGACAGACTCCGCCAGCTCCTTTTGTGTGCGGTAGAGAACGCCCAGATGAATGCGCGCGCTTGCGTACGACCCGTCGATCGCGAGTGCATGTTCGAAATATTCCTTCGCCTCCTGCCACTTGCCCTGCTGCGCATACAGCGTTCCGATCGCGTCTTCAATATCGGCCCTTGGCCCCGTTAGCGACTCTTCCGCAACGAATTGCGCTACTGCGTCCCCCGGCTTTCCCACACCGGCGAGTGCCCGCGCGTACGCGTCATAGAACGAAGCATCAGGAGCCGCATGACCGGGCAGGTGCGAAAGGCTCACCGCCGACTGAAAATGTGGAATTGCCTTGGTCTGAGCGCCCGCGGTCGCGTACGCAATAGCGAGATTCGTCTCGATCCCGGCATCGCCTGGCTTGATCTTTGCAGCTTTCTCAAACTCTTGGGCGCCCTCATCTGGCTTGCCCATTTCCACCAGCACGGCGCCGAGCGCCTCGTGGCCTTCCGCTATCTGAGGTTGAAGTCTCACTACCTCGGCAAATTTCGTGCGAGCAAGTTCGAGGTTGCCGGCTTGGCGCGCCGCATACCCCGCATGGAACGCCGCGTTCGCCTGCTTGAGCACTTCGGCGGATGGTTCGGCCTTCTTTTGCCCGCCAGCCGTAAACGAAACCAACACAACGATGCAGAAGATGGAGGGAACTCGATATCGAAATCCGTTCATCCTCTATTTCTCCACGGGCTTCGGATCATTTCGATGCTGAAGCTCCACCACCAGCTTGAACTCCCGATTCGCTTCCGCCAGCTGGCCGGTTGCCTTGTACGCCTGCCCCAGCAGATTGTGCGTAATGTAGTTGGAGGGATCCATCCGTGCGGCGCGATCGAGGTATTGCAGCGCCTGGATCGGCTGTTTCAGCCTGAGAAGCGTTTCACCGAGCAGGATGTAGGGGCCTGTCGCCTGCGGCTCGAGGAGTACGGCCCGGTTGAGCGCCGATTGTGCATCTGTGTACTGCCCATTGCGCAGATAGGCGTCCCCCAGACGATCGTAAATATCCGGATTCAGCGGGTTGATCTTGCGTTCTGTCTCAAGTTCTCGAATAGCCGACGCCGTATCTGCTCTGGCGAGAGCGACCTCTCCGAGTAGTTCGTGGGCCAGCGGCAGGGAAGGATTCAGTGCCAGCGCCTTCGTGGCTTCAGCTCCCGCCTGGTCGCGCAATTCGCGGCGCAGGAAGAACCGTCCGGTGAGCAAATGTGCCTCTGCTGACTCCGGTTCGAACCCGAACTGGCTGGCAAAGGCTCGGCGCGCATCGTCGTAACGCTGGACGTCGGTGTAGCACAGGGCCAACACGTAATTGGGATCAACGTTTGCACCTTCGACGCCGATGCGCGCCTTTTCAAGCAAGGGGATCGCCTCCTGGCTGCGGCCCATGCGAAACAGGGTCACCCCCTGCATTTCGATGGATTCGCGATCGTTGGGGTCCTGCCCGGCAGCCTTGGAGAACGATTCAATCGCCTGAGGAAACTGGGTGCGTTGATAGAAGATCATCCCGCGCAAACGCTCGACACCATCGGGCTCCGGCGTTCGTTTCGCCAGTTCGTCCAGCTGCGCCATCGCAGCATCCAGGCGTCCGCGCCCTGCGAGGTCCTTGGCTGTTTCGTATGTGACCGGCGATGCCGAATCTTCGGTTGTGGGTGTGCCTTGTGGAGCTTGGGCAATGGTGGGGGCGGCGGAGAAGGACAGCAGAACTGCAGCAGCGAAGATACGGACCATGGTTGTTCCTGATGCAGTCAGTTTAACTCCGCATGGATGCTTATGCCTGGACACTCACCCGGCTTTGGATTAACCGGCAAAGAGAGAGGGGAGCCGAAGCTCCCCTCTGACTTGTTGCGGCTCTCGCAATTAGAACTGAACGTGAGCCGAGAACACCAACTGGCGTGCAGGATACCCTGAAGGTGCCACGCCAGAAATATGGCCGGTTCCGAAGATATTGCCATCGGGGTTGCCGGGGTTGATGTGGTTAAAGCCGTTGAACGCGTCCATACGGAACTTCGCGACAATGCTCTCGTGGATGGTGAACCCCTTGGTGATGGCCAGATCTGTGTTGAAGAAGGACGGGCCTCTGTAAGTATTGGCGCCGGCATTTCCAATCACATCCAGCCCCGGGAACGAGAACAGCTGAGGCTGCGGAGTCCAGAGATCGCGACTGACGGTACCACCCGACACCTTGGCCTTGGTAAGACTGGTCTTTATCTTGCCGCTGGTGTTCGGACGGCAAGGTGCTGCCGAGCCTCCCGTGTTATGGTTGCAGTCCTGGTTGTTTCCGAATCCGCCGCCCATATTGATGCTATAGGGTAGGCCGCCGGACCAATTCAGGACGTAGCTCAACTGGAAACCGCCGATGATTGCGTCGGTGATCCCGTTGGCGTTAGTTGCGAACTGCTTGCCCTTGCCAAAAGGCAGATCGTAGCTGCCGTAGCTGACCAGAGACTGCCCACGAACGTTGCTGTCACGCTGGTGACCCACAGAATGATCCCAGGTCCAGTAGCCATTCTGATCGTCAAACGCGTTAGCCCATTGATAGTTCGCGTTCAAAGAAAGTCCCTTCGCAAAAGTTTTTGCGAGGGTGACCTGTAACGCATTGAAGTCGGTGTTCTGGTCATCACCGTAATAGCTGATGCCATTCGTCCAGCCGCACATTCCCGGTAGAACGTTGGGTTCGCTTATTGGCGTGGCATACACGGTGTCTCTGCAGGCTGGCAGAGAGCCGCTATAGTACCGCTTGAGGAACCGGGCGTTCTTGACTCCGCCGCTGTATCCGGCCGGTAGCACTCCGTCCAGTCCGTCTGGATCCCAATTCAGGGTCTGACCGGTTGCGCTGTACTGTCCTGGCAGGAACAGTGCCGATTCATTGGGATCAGTGTTGTTGCCGTCACCATCAGCCAGCGTGTGCGTTCCCTTGTTGCCAACGTAAGACGCAGTAATGCTCATCGTAGGAGTGATTGCTCTCTGGATGGCCACATTCCAGGCGTCGATCGTTGGGAAATTAAGCGGATTGGGACGCGCTTTCGGACTAACTGCATAGCCCTGTGCAGGAAGCAATCCGTTGGACGGGACCGTTGGGAAAACAAACGCCGGCGGACCGACAGCCATGCTAAATGCGCTCCCGATATTGGTGGGCGCGTTGATGCTTTGGTTGGCCAGAACTGGAAGGTTTTGCGTGACGACGTGCCCAAAGATCGAACCGAAGACGCCGGTATCGAAGCTGCGTCCGTAACCGGCGCGGATAACCGTCTTGTCGTCGACCTGATACATCACGCCAATGCGAGGATCGAATCCCTTGACCTTCCGGATTGTCCAGCCCATGTCGGAAGGAACTTGCCCGATTCCGGCCACGTGCATGTAACCATCGCCGAGAAACATGAGTGAACCGTTGCCTGGGCCGTTGACCGACTCCGGGAAATACAGTTCCCAGCGAAGGCCGAGGTTTAGGGTCAGGTTCTTGGATACGCGCCAGGTATCCTGGCCGTAAAAGAACGTCCTCTTCTGGAACTCCTTCGCGTTGGTTGACGTGGAGACATAACGACCGAAGCTGTTCACGTCACCCAGGACAAAGCTTGCCCAACTGAGGCCGTTGGTGCCGTTGTTCGAGGTCTCGCCGGATTGGAAGTTCATCTGCCCGGCGCGGTCCGTATCCGAGGGAACACGGAGGTTGCGGCCGTAGCGGAGATCAACGCCAACCTTTAACGTATGGTTGCCTTTGATGAAGGTCCAGTTGTTAACGATCTGGTACTGGTCTTCCCGTTCGGTCAGTGGGCAGTTGCAGCGGTTGATGCCTAGTCCGGCACCTATATTTGAGTTGCCGCCGCCAGGATTATTGATTACCCAACCCGGCGCACCCGACGTAAAATTGTCACCCATGTTGATGCCGGGGATACCGATCGTGTTGGCGAATTCGACGCCCTGGTTATACTTGGTGTCGATGACGTTGTAGCGGTAGTAGCCCAGGCGGAAGTCGGTCAGCAACTTCGGGCTGATCGCAATATCCGTGCCCAGAGCGAAGCTGTCGTTGGCTCCGTTAGAGTTGCCGCCGTAACCGCCGATGCCGAATCCCGGACCGCCGGCGTCGCCGAAGAGGACCTTACCCGAGAGAGTGTCCCAGAATCGCGATCCGCGGAAGAAGATGTGCGTCCTCTCGCTGAGAGTGTAGTCTTCGCGGGTTGTCCAGGAGTTGCTATTGAAAAGGCCCGTTCCGCCCGCCGAGTAGTTATTCTCGATCGCGGAAAGATGGGCATTACCCTGGTTCGGCGCATACGACTTGAAGTAGGACAGCAGGTTCTGTGCCTGTACGGATACGAGTGCCGCCGGAATCACATTGGCGGCAAACGCTGCGTCATAGGCCGCATTACCCGTGTTATTGGTGAGCATCTGCCCGGTTGAGAGGTTTCCGTTGGCGCGATAGATTGCCTCGTATTCACTGAAATCGCAGCCTGGGATCCCCGAAGGACCTACCTGGGTCCCGAGGCAGGTGTTTACCAGCAGTTGCGTAGGCACAGTGCCGGTTGCATTTGTGCCGACCTTCTGCCGCTGTGACTCCCAGTTGAAGAAGAAGAACAACCTGTTCTTGAGAACCGGTCCGCCAATCGAACCGCCAAAGCGATTCTTCAGGCCGGGCGGAATCGATGGTCCGAGACCATGCGCCGCAGCATAGCTATCCGAGTATTGACTGAACGGATTGCGCGCCAGGTTGGCATTGCCGGTGCGGAAATCGTATGCGCTGCCGTGGAACCGGTTCGTGCCCGACCGCGTCTGCGCTGTCACAACCGCCGACACTGCCTTGCCTAGCTCAGCATCGTAGTTCTGCGTTGTGATCTTGGTTTCTGTCACCGAGTCCATTGGCGGATTGATGACGATGATTCCAAGAATCGGATCCTGGTTATCTGTGCCGTCCAGCTCGAAGGCTGTTCCACCGAATGCCTGGCCGTCAACCTGAATCTGCTGCGATCCTTGTGGGTTTTCATCCGCAGCATGCGACCAGCCGAGAAGCTGCGCGCCCGGGAGCAAAAGCTGAAGATTTGTGAAGTTCTGGTCACCTACCGGCAGGCTCGAAACCTGCTGCTGATCGAAAACCGTTGCCACGTCGGCCTTCTCGGTCTTCAGCAACGGGACTGAATCAGCATTCACCGTGACCGTCGTGCCAGTGTCCGAGCCCACGTCCATGGTGGGATCGATGCGTGGCGCCGTATCGGCCAGGACCTGGATGCCCTGCGTCTCGAAAGGCTTGAAGCCCTTCGCGATTACCTTCAGGTTGTAAACGTCTGGAATAAGGTGTGGAACGTTGTAGTCGCCAGATGCATTCGACGTAACGGTCACTACCGTGCCCTTGGACACGTCCGTCACCGTGATCGTGGCGTTGGGTATGACAGCCCCGGTGTTGTCAGACACCGTGCCGAAAATCGATCCGTAGACCGATTGTGCACTGGCCGTCACGACGAAGAACGAACTCGCACAGGCAATGATTGCCAGCACGAAGGCTGTGCGAAAGATTTTGTTCATGCGGTCTCCTGAAAAAGAATGCCGTTGTTCTGATCTATTGACTCATGGTGATTCTGCCGACTGGTCAATTCGACTTCGGCTCGTCGGCTGTGGGCTCACCTGTCGCGATGACAGGATCGCCTCCCGGTGCCGATACTCTCCCCAACACAAATAGAGAGCGATAAAATTTCAGACTCCGGAGCAAATCGAAACCTTACTGAAAACACGACCTCTATGTCAACTGGCAAAGATGCAAAATACTCAGGAATCGACATGTCATTGCATGGAAACCTTTACATTCAAAGTGGACGCCATTCCGCCCGCGCTCGCCCCCTCCCCCGGAGCGCATTAAGCGATCAATAAAAAGCGATTTACTGAGAGTCAGGGGTTTCAACTCCCCCATTTTACCGAATCCATCTTCTCGCTTTGTAATCGGATATTGATCGATAATGCTTCAGACAAATCGCGTAAATTTTGGGAAAATGATATGTCATTTCAGTGAGCTCAGCCAGGACACGGCTTACCCGGCATTCTCCCTCCGAGATTCAAACAGGCGAACGCTTTCTCCTCATTTTGATTGCATCTCATCTCCACCAAATGGTTGATTCTGAACCAGCTGTGGAGTTCGCGCGCGACGCAGCACCGCAGTACCTTCACCGCTTCTCTTCACTCCCCATCGGGGCATGAATGGCAGTGCTCTTTGGGCATGTCGAATCTGGTCTCCATGCGTTTTCAGTCGCGAAAGTCATTTAGGCATAACATTCCAGATCTCGGTCCGTTCCGGTTTGGGAGCAATGTTAACTTCCTCGATGCTCCCTCGCGACCGAGTCTCAATGCGAGTCGCATTTCCGCGCCCCAGACTGAACCCCGATCAAGAGATCTTTGGCCTCCTCGTCATCAGGAGCAAATTCCAGAATTCGTCCAAGGGTCGCCTCAGCATCCGTCTTTTCTCCCAGGCCGCACTCGACAATCGCCAGATTCAGCCCCGCCCCCAGCTGAGCCGGATCGTCCTCGAAAACCCGCTTCCACAACTGCACTGCTTCGCCGTATCGGTGTTTCCTGGCATCGAGCAACGCCAGGTCCCCGGCCGCTAGCGAGTCGAAAGGATCCGCGTCAAGTGCCATCTGGTACTCCTCCGAGGCGGCTGGTCCCTGCCCGTTCATCTGTTCCAGAAATCCCAGGTCCGCATGCAACTCATGATCCCCGCGCGCTTCTCCTCCGTTGTGTTCCGCGCGTTCAAGCAGGGCCAGCGCTCGCTTACCGGCGTCTTCGTCGCCGCCAGCCGCCAACTGCGCGTACGCAAGTCCAAGATCGCGATCATCGGCGACAGTTCCATTGATCGCCTCCAGTTCACCGCCTGTTGTCGCCGGTTCACGCCGATTGGTGACATGCTTTCGGATCCAGTGATCCGTCACCTGTTCGTGTGCAATGTCATTCGTCGGCGGTCGCGCCATGTGGCAGGAACTGCAGTCCGGATTCTCCAGATGGTGTTTCTGCGCAAATCCCGGCTCGTTGTGGCACCCGAGACACCTCTGCCGGTAGAACGCAACCTTCGTTTGATCCGTGGGAGAATCGTGCGGATCATGGCATGTCGTGCAGGTCAGCCGGTCGCCCGATTTCTTTTTGCACTCGCTATGCGATAGTGCTTCCCACTGGCTCGTCGCCCTTCCACCCGCACCGTTCTCGCTCCTGTAAACGAAATACGTTGCAATATCGAAGAGGTTGTCGCCCGGCACAAAATCCTCCGCCCGCTTTCTGTCGCGGATCACCACCTCCCGACCTTCCAGGTGGCAGTTCAGGCAGATGGAGTCACGACGCACCGGCTCAAGAGAATCAATCTTGAGCAATGGTACTTTTCCCGACGAAGCGACATGCGGCCGGCTGTCGCCATGACACGCTTCACAAGTGATTCCCCCCTGCCCGAATGGAGCTCCGGCATAGAGATTCCGCACTTGCGGCGAGGAGTGCGCTACATCGGATGCATGGCAGTGCAGGCACCCAGGATCCACCGGCAGGGTTAGGGGCATCTCTCGCGCCGACTGGAAATTGGGAGCCATGTCCCAGATCTGTTTCTTGCTATACCAGTTGATCGGCGCCTCAAACCAGTAACCCTGCTGCTCAAAAAGAAAGGTCCGCCCGCGCTTTCCCGAGCCGATAAAGTAGCGAAGTTCCTGCCGTCCTTTCAATTCGGGATCCGGCGGAGCGCCCTCGCGCTCGTAGAGCAACCAAACCTGCCCATTATCCTTTGTTACCCGATAGTGAACGCCCGAAGCAACATGTGTGAAGTCAGCAGCGATGAAGCCATCCGCGGCCGTTCCGCTCGCATGGGCCATCGGCGTCCGGCGATACCGCTCATAGATTTCGCGATGGCAGGAAGCACAGACAAGGTCCGGCTCGCGCGCCGCACCGCCTCGACGAGCTTCGCCTCGCCGGGGCCATAAGCCCGGCACCAGAACTGCCAGAGAGACAAATCCCGCCAGACCAGCCGATGAAAGACGAAACAGACGCTACGCTCCGCCAGCTCTCGCTGCCGTTCTCAATCGTGCTTATCTTTTTGACGTTTTTCAGGCAATCCGGTTGACGCTGGTCGTCACTGGCAAAGGAATCCCCCCTCTGCCCGGCTGAACCGTGACAAAATCCAAGGGTGAATCGCCGGAACCCAGACGATGCTGAAGTCCTGCACCTCCTCCTCGATTGCGTCCCCTCTCCCATCGGCACGATCATGATTGCCGCGGATTATGAAGGGAATCTCCGGACTGCGCTCTTCACGGACAACGACCAGTTCATCCGCCGGCAGCTTCGACACCACTACGGGAAAACTGGCTTCGCCCTGGAACCCGCGAAGAATCCGTCTGGACTGAGCTCTGCCATCTCCAGTTACTTCGCCGGACAACTCGATGCCATTGACACCATTGCGGTCCAAACCGGGGGCACCCCGTTTCAGCGCAGGGTATGGAAAGCCCTGTGCGATATTCCTTGGGGCGCCACCACCTCCTATGGCGAGCTGGCCGCGCGCATCGGCTATCCGGCCGCCGTTCGCGCCGTCGGCGCAGCAAACGGAGCTAATCCAGTTGTCGTTGTGGTCCCCTGTCATCGGGTCATTGGAGCCAATGGTTCACTTACCGGCTACGGCGGCGGCATCGAACGCAAACGATGGCTCCTCAATCACGAGAGGAGTCCAACTCTCTTCTGAGTTTATTCCGGATACTCTTCCCCCGGATGAGTCACACGAATGCAGTGATCCGTGAATTGCGCATGCTTGTTTGCAATCTCGACCTTCGGCATATGACAAGTCGTGCAATTGGATTTCGCCGTTGGACATGTCTTCGCCTCCGTCTTCACCGTGGTCTTGCTACTACCGTGGCAGGCCAGGCACTTGGCATCGTAAAAGCCGGCGATTCGATTCACCGGCTGGTGCGGATCGTGGCAAGCGATGCAACTGATCCTGGGATCGTTGCCAATGAAACATTTGCTCAGCTCAAGCCGGTAAGGCTGGAACCTGACGAAGCCGACACTGTGTGCTTTGAGATGCATCACCGTGTCGAAAGTGCGATGACACTGACCGCAAAAACTGGAAATCTGTTCAGCATTAAGACGGGACAGGGACTTGGGAATCGTTTTGAAATTTCCTCGTGCCGCATCGGCCCTGTGCTGCAATGCGCCCTCGTGGCAGCGACTGCACGTGAGCCCGGGTTCCGTCTGAGAAGGAACCAGCCTCTCTCCGGGGGTGACACCGCTCGCATGACATCCGAAGCAATTTCGCGTCTCCCATAGTGGCAGCTCACGACCGATCGCTTCAACCAGCGTGTGTGGCTCGATTGACTGGTCTCCAGGAGTCGTCGCAAGTTGATGATCGCGGTCAAAGTAGCTGACCAGGCTTTCGTAGAAGCGGCCATCCTTCTCAAGCAACCAGGTCTGCGTTCGCTCTCCGAAAATCCACCGGATCGGAAGCGAGATCGTGCCGGATCCGTCAGTGATCGAGTAGGTGCTGTGACCATCCTTGGTCTGCACGTGATAGGTGTACGCGCCAATCTGTGCCCTGAGGTCGGGATAGGCCTCAAGCTGCGGATTGGCCCCTTCCGGTTCCATGGCATGATGCATCGGAGCGCTCCTGAACGATTCCGTCACATCTTTGTGACAGGTCGCGCATCTTGCAACAAAGTCGCTGGATTTCTTCTCTGGCGCCTGCCCGCCGCCCGGTCCGGCAGACGCCACCGGCAACGCAGTCATTGCAGCCGTGCCGAGGCATACCAGGACTCTCGCCGATCTACTTCGCCAGTTCGTGACAGATCTTCCGCTCGTGATTCGCCTCCTCTCTGTTCCCGTTTTGCGAGTAGATGGAGGCTAGGCCGAGATGGGCTTCGAGACTTCCCGGATCGCGTTCGATCACTTTACGGAGCAGTTCCTCCCCGCTCTCCCTGTCACCGGTCTCTGCCAGCGCTCTACCCAGCGCAAGTTGCGTGATTTCCAGTTTGGGAGCGAACGTATATGCTCGTTTGGCCGGTTCCAGCGCATCTTTGAACTGCCCTCCCAGCACCAGCGCCAGCGCGAGCATCGAATTGGCATTCTCATCATTTGGATTCACAATGAGCTCCTTGCGAAGCTGATCAGCGGCGAGGCTGGAATCATGTGGAAAGAGAAGAAACCCGTAAAGAAAGTGCAGGTGTGGAGTCGTGGGATGACTCGCAAAAATCTCAGCGAAGAGATCGTCGGCCTTCTGACTGTTTCCGCCCAGGAAGGAATATGCTGCACTGCCGGTCGCCTGATATAGCTCGCGATCGTCCTCCGGAATCCCCGTGGAAAAACTGCGTACCCACATTCCCGCAAGGCTGATGCCGATCATCATGTCCGGCGCGGTGAGCTGCCGCGTTGCCAGAATTTGGTACTGATCCAGAGCACCTTGAAACTTACCGGCATGCGCGAGCAATTGCGCTAAGTGGAAACGGATGTTCTGTTCGTTTCGGGGGTCGTTCGCGGCTCCGTGCGCTACAGACATTTCAAGATCGCGCAATGAATCGTCGTAGGCGCCCGTCTCAAACTCGCATAGTCCACGAAGGGCCATTGCAGGCGGGGCGGTCGGTATGAGCTGTAGCAGATGCGTAAACGCGTCGATGCCACCTGCATACTGGCCGGAGTTGTATTGAAGCACTCCGAGGTTCCACCACCCTTCCTTCCAATCCGGCTTCAGTTGCACTGTCCTTGTGTAAAGCCCAATAGCGAGGGGAATATCTCCAGCGTCGCGCGCAGCTGCGGCTTGAGATACGATTTCACTGAAACTCTCGGTATTCTGTGCCCTGGCGTTGGACAAACCCCCGCACCAAAGTGCGAGGAGAAGACCACACGCCAATTCGCGACGTAGAGCGCGGTGGGAGGTGAACAATGCCAATTTCTGCCTGCAGGGGAAGAACAGAGTCTGTCGATATTGTATAAAGACGGGACGAATCCCCGAAAAGACCATATTTTAGGCAGAGATTCCTCCGAACAGTTCTCGCGCGACCGGCCTCACTGCTCTGCTTCGCGATCCGATACTGGCTGATTGCGTTCACTAGACGGATGTCCGCTGCACCGGATAAACTGCCTCAACTATCCATCTATGAAGAGTCTCCGGGCCCGGGCCTTTCAAATCGGACCAGCGCACGTCGCCACATTGCTGGGATGGACATTGGTGGCTATTGCGCTGACAACTTTTGCCGGCTGGGTATTTCATCTTTCCGTGCTGATACGGATCACGCCCCAGGCAGGCACGATGAAGGCAAATACTGCGGCTTGTTTCCTGTTCGCCGGCGTTGCCCTGATACGTCGAACCCACCGTGATTTTCTGGTGTACCCGCTCTGTCTGCTTGTGATCGCCGGTCTCACTTCACTTCAGGCCATTACCAGGCACAATTTCGGAATCGACGAACTGCTGTTCTACGATTTCACATCCCGTGAGTGGCCGGGACGGATGTCGGAAGTTGCGATGGCCGAGTTCCTTTCCCTTGGAACGGCTTTACTTTTCCTGAAATCCAGGCAGCCTGTGTTGCGTCATCTCTCAAGAGGCCTCGGTGTTCTCATCGGCCTTGTAGGCGGTCTGGCCTTGCTCGGCTACGCCTACGACACCCACGCACCCCTGATCCAGATTCGGCCCCATACCGAACTCGCGATTATGACCGCTGTTGCCTTTGTCATCGCCGGTGCAGCCATACAGTTCGCCTTTCCCTCCGAAGGTGCCGTTCGTCTGTTTTGCGCTAAAAACGCAGGGGGCGCCATGCTCCGCCGAATGCTGCCCCCCGGTGTACTCATTCCGCTGCTGCTCGCCTATGGTGTTAGATACTTTCTGCTCCGGAGCAACTGGGAACACGGGTTTTCACTCGCGCTGGCTTCAGTACTAATTGTTGGTTGCCTCGTAATTCTCATTGGCCTGAATGCGATAGATCTCGAAAATGAGGACTTGGACCGGAGAGAAAGTGAGCGCCGCTTCCGCCTTGTTGCCGATACCGCGCCCGTCATGATCTGGATGTCGGGCCAGAACAAGTTGTGCAACTTCTTTAATCAGCCTTGGCTCGAATTCACCGGTCGTAATATGGAGGCCGAACTTGGCAATGGGTGGGCAGACGGCGTCCACCCCGATGATCTCAAGGACTGTATCGCGATGTACGAGCGTTCTTTCGATCGTCGAGAGCCTTTCCAGATGCAGTATCGGTTGCGTCGCTGCGACAACGAGTATCGATGGGTCTTCGACACGGGGGTCCCAAGATTCGATCAAAAAGGCCTCTTCGCCGGATACATTGGATCCTGCATTGACATGACCGAGCGTAAACAAGCCGAAGAGGCGTTGGCCGAGCTTGAACGCAGACTGATTCAGGCCCAGGATGAGGAACGGTCAAGGATCGCCCGCGAGCTTCATGACGATATCAATCAACGCATCGCAACCCTCGGGTGGGAGTTAGGCTCACTGGACCAGAAGCGACCTGACGGTGATGGAAGCTGGCGCCGAGACCTCAATTCCGCCATCGATCGCCTTCGCGGAATCGGTATCGACATTCAGGCCATTTCCCATCGCTTGCACTCCTCCCATCTCGAGTATCTCGGACTGGCCTCGGCCGCAGAAGCACTTTGCGAAGAACTGCGCGAAAGGCAACAGGTCGAAATCGACTTCACGTGCTACGACCTGCCACGGGAACTGCCGAAGGATATCTCGCTCTGCCTCTACCGTGTGCTGCAAGAAGGGCTTCAGAACGCGATCAAGCACAGCGGCGTGCGCAAGTTCGAAGTGAACTTGCATCGGGAACCCGGTTCCATTCACCTCGATGTCGCTGACAACGGCCTCGGCGTTGATTTGCAGGCCGCTGCAAAACGCTCGGGGTTGGGACTCGTCAGCATGCGAGAGAGAGCCCGACTGGTGCATGGCGAATTCCTGATCGAGTCCGAGCCCGGTCAAGGAACAACCATCATGTGCCGCGTGCCGTTCAATGACAACCACGAAGCCATTTCCGAGCCCCATCAGCAGCCAGAGAAACTGAGCGTTTAAAGGGAGTTGCCGAGCTAACCCCTGCTTTTTGCCGGAACCAGGGCTTCGTTCTTCAGAATCTTCCCACCTTCTTCAATCACATAGAGCCGGTTCGCGTCGAGATTTCTTAGCGTGTCTACCGTCCCCGACGGCCATCGAATTTCCACCAGGTCCACCTTTTTCGCTTCGTTCAAGCCAAAGTGAATGCGCAGGTCGCTTGCCGAGTAGTAGCCATTGCACGACTTCACATCCTCAATCTGCGTCAGTGGGGTTCCAGGCCTGGCTGTAAGCACCGGCGATCCTGTGTCCGCCACTACCTTGATCCGCGCGCCGATTCCCGTCTTATTCGACTTGGTTCCCACCAGCCGTATCTTGATCCAGTTCCGCTTCAACGTCGAATCGCAACGTAACAGTTGCGGAACCGCATTCACGCAATTCACTACCGCATCCAGATCACCATCATTGTCGTAATCGCCTACTGCAAAGCCGCGCGCCTTCGCGGCGGCTGTGATTCCAGTACCGCCAATCAGGCTCACGTCTTCAAATTGGCCCTGGCGCAGATTGCGATAAAGATACTTCCGCTCCGCATAAGCCGCATCCACCTGCGTGCCGTCTACCTCGGGATATACATGACCGTTCGCAATCAGGATGTCGAGCCACCCGTCATTGTCGATATCGATGAAACTCACGCCCCATCCCAATAGGCGTGTGTTGATGCCGAGTCCTGCCTGATAGGTGCGATCGTCAAACGAACCGTCGCCAATGTTCATAAACAACGAGTCAGTGTCTCCCGCGAAATTCGTCTTCACAATGTCGAGCATTCCGTCGCGGTTGTAGTCGCCGATCGAAACCCCCATCCCCGCCTGCGGCTTGCCGTCCGGTGAATACGCCACGCCCGCCTCGATCGCCTGGTCCTTGAACGTTCCATCCTTCTGGTTCACGTAATACGTTGCTGAAGTCGAATCATTCGCTACGTAGATATTCGGCCATCCGGTATTGTCGAGATCGGCCGCTCCACAACTTAATGCATAGGTCCCGAGCGTACCCCACATGCCGGCCTTCTCGCTCACATCCTCGAAAGTTCCATCGCCCTTGTTGTGATAGAGAATGTTCTTCCCGCCCTCGAGCCCCGGCGGCCCACACGCCACCACGATCCCCTTGTAGGTGCAGTTCGCGTCTTCCGGCAACGGTGTGGTCTTCAGGTCCAGATCGATGTAGTTGCCGACGAAGAGATCCAGGTGCCCATCCTTGTCGTAATCAAGGAAACTGCACCCCGAGTTCCACCGCAATCGGTCCTGCAGCAGACCCGCCTCTTTCGTCACATCGGTAAACGTCCCGTTCCCGTTATTGCGGAAAAGGGCGTTCTGCCCGTAGTAGCTGACGAAAAGATCGTTCCAGCCATCGTTGTTGTAGTCGCCTACACAGCAGGCCTGTCCCCATCCCGACCGTCCTAGCCCAGACTTGAGCGTCACATCTGTAAACGTGCCGTCGCGATTGTTTTTGAAGAGACGGCAAACAGGTTCCTTGCCTTTGGGAAATCCCTCGAGTGTCCAGCCGTTCACAAGGAAGATGTCGACCCAGTCGTCCTGGTCATAATCAAAGAACGCGGCTCCGCACCCCGTCGTCTCCAGCAGGTATTTGTTTCGGTGCTCGCCGCCAAAGATCATCTCCACGTTCAATCCAGCCTCTTTGGCGACATCCACAAATTGCACGCCAAGCGGCGTTCCGCTCACGGGCGACGTAGCCCCTTTGGGAGCCGGCCTCACCTGCGCCTCATATGACTGTCGGGCGCTGCCCTTGGGTTTCTGAGCCGCTGTGGGCTCCTGGCCGAAAATCGGCCGGGCGAGTTGCAGAACATCTTCCAGGGATAAAACAAAGGCGGTCCTTGACAGTGATTTCAGGAATCCGCGGCGACTGAAGGACAAAAGAGAACTCCTAAACAGCGCTTCGCCCTCAGGGGAGAGGTTTGCGCCCTATCTGACTTTCCCGAATTACACACACCAGCTCAGGAATTGCTGTAAGAGCTGAGTATATCGGCCCCACATTGCCCAGGGGTGTTGCCTAGAGCTGACAGCATACAAGCGGCCACCGCGAATCGGCCAAGTCACGCCCACCCGATAGCGTTACGGCTTCTCACCGAAACGTGGGAGGAGCGCAAGCCAACGTGACTCTGGAGTCCGGTCTGATCGAGCTCTCTTCCTCGTTCGTTACTTATCTTCAGGTTACGGCCGTCCGCCACTCCCCAAATTGGGTGATTGATGGTGCCCCGACCACCAGTGCTACGCTTCGATCAACAAAGAAACCAAATAAGAACGCTAGAGGGATCGTTCCCCATGCTAGAAGCGACGAAAACGCTGGATTACTACGAGTTCCTCCAGATCAGTCCTCACGCGGATTATGAAACCATCCATCGCGTTTACCGCTACCTCGCCTCGCGGTTTCACCCTGACAATCCCGAAACCGGCGACCCGGAACGGTTCTTCCTCCTTAAGACGGCCTACGACGTTCTCTCTGATCCTGAACGCCGCTCTGAGTATGACCGTGACTTTGAGCGTGAAGCACCAGTTCGTGCCCCGCTTTCAGATTCTGTCGACTTCATGGACCAGGTGCAGGGCGAGCTCAACCGCCGCCTCGCCGTCCTCGCTGTGCTCTATTACAAGCGCCGCTCCAATCCCTTCGACCCCCAGGTAAGCCTTGCCGAAATCGAATTGCGGATGGGCTTCCCGCGCGACTATCTCGACTTCACCACTTGGTACCTGGTCAAAAAGGGATACATCACGCGTGCCGACAACTCCGACTTCTCTCTAACCGCTGAGGGCGTCGATTTCATCGAGACGCAACGCGTCAAGATTCCCGTACTCAACAAGCTCCTCACCACCGGCAACGTCGCCTGCAATGTGAACACCAACCAGGATGCCGCGCGGCTCGTGGCGGACGAGCCACCGATGATCGTCCTGCCTGACATGACCCGCATTCACGATCGCCGCGCCAACCCACGCGAACGCCGCAGCGGTGCACCCGACTGGCGCGCCGAGAAAGTCGAGCGCCGCAAGAGTCCGCGCCGTTCCAACGACTGATCCCTGCCTGCGCAGCTCATGGGGCACCGACCGGTGCCCCTGTTCTCTTGATCCTATGGGTAGCGGAGCCTGCTCTTACAACTTGCGCATCCGCCCGTCGCATAGGTGCTCACATTCTCGTTCAGACGAGTGCGATCGAGGGCTTCGGCGTAGTGCGGTCCCACTAAGGACTCCGCTTTCTGCTTGTCCGCAACCCCCGGCTTTGCCGTCCCCGCAGCACCTAGCATTGCGCCTGCCAGCATTTGCGCATAGAGTGCGTCGAACACCCGCGCATCTTTCGGCACACAAAGCACTCGTTTCGACGAATCCAGCTTGTACGCTTCTCTGGCGATGACGAACGAAATGTCAGCGCTTGCCGGACACTTCGTCATACTCTCGGCACTTAGAGGAACGGCTGAAGGTGCTTCGGGTTTGATGTCAAAAAGGATCCCATCCACGGCCCCATCGATGCCCGGATCATGGAAGAGGATGCTCTGCGGCTGACTATCCACCAGCTCGCTGAACAGCCGCCTCGTTTCCGCGCCGGAGTCCGCGTACAGCTTTGCAACCCGGTCAAAGTCCACGATATTCGGATTTGGCTTACCGCCGGATTGTGTCATGCGTTGCTCTGCGAGGTGAAAGGCCGCATCGGCGCACCGATATTGACCTGATTGCGAAACAAGATTCGTATCCAGGTTGTAGTTGGGCCACGGACCCCCTCAGCGACCCCATGTGGCCCCGCACCTCACTTAGAGAATCGCCATAAATCCGGTGCACCTCCTCCGGGTTCAATGGGAGAGGATGGGTCAAATCATCGCGCAGCTTCGTGAGACCACTTGCCTCATCCTCTTCCTTCTCGGCGTCGGCAACGATCTCCTCCGAAGAAGCGCTCTTCGCGACCCGCCATGCTTTGGCGCCAAACATCTTGTTGCCAATTTCATCGGTTATCGAAATCGAAGCGGCCACAAATCGGAGGAACCGGAACAGGTCCATCGCTCCAAACACGATCCGGGTGCCGGGGTATACCTGCTCCGCTGTTTCGCGCAGCAACGTGTACGCGCTCGCAAGAAAGTCGTCCACATCTCCATGCATGTTTCCAATGGAGTCTACAAAGCTGGTGAACACTACCGCTGGGGCATCCTGCAGGTCGATAAAGCTCAACTGCGTCTCCACCCACGTGTGCACGCAAGGGTCTTCCTCGTATGTGAATCTCGCCCGCGGCGCCTTCTTGATCATTGCCACCAGCCGGTTTGTGGCGGAGTAGTGGCCATAGCGGTCTGCCCAGTAGTGCGTTCCAAAACCGAGTGCAAATGCCAGCAGTTTTTTGTTCTTCCGGGCCTGGGCATTCTGAATCAGCGCATCAACGAAATCGCCCGATCGCACATAGTGCACCGAGTCAGTAAAGTCGCGAGCATTCGACTTCACGTATCCGATATCACTCGATACCGCCCCTGCAAGCGCTGCGAACGCCATTTCTTTGTTTGTCAACGGAACGCCCAGACTGGGTTGAAAAACGTTGGGCCAGTTCTGGATCACCACGCGCATATGACCCACGGGCCCGTATCCGTGCGCCTGCTGCGGAATTAGAAGGACGATTGCCGCCAGCAACAGGGGAAGTCCAGTTCTCCGAATCAGCATACGGACTCCTTTGGTGGATGGGGAATTCAGGCAGCATTGTACCGCGTCACTTGTTTCACGAACTCGCTTCGGGAGCGTCATCCGCTTCGTTTCGGCTCCCACTCGCATTCGACCTTGGCGTGGGTGCCTGAATCGAGTAGGATGGTTTCCTCTCGTCGGTTCCGCTGTCCGATGATGGTAATTCCTGCATCTCACATACACTCCCAAAGGAGACACCCTATGCGATTCCGTCGTTTCACATCAATGATTCTGGCGTTGACCGCCTGCTCCCTGCTCAGCGTGCTTCCCGCCGCCTCCGCCCAGTCCAGTACTGCCAAGCCGGCCTCTGCCGCCACCTCTGCCAAGTCGGCCGCAGCTGCGCCGGCTGAACTCCTCGACATCAACTCCGCCACCGCCGACCAGCTCAAAGCGCTTCCTGGAATTGGCGATGCCTACTCGCAGAAGATCATTGCCGGCCGCCCCTACGCCAACAAGACACAGCTCAAGAGCAAGGGAATCGTCCCCGCAGCCACTTACGACAAAATTTCTAGCCTCATCATCGCCAAGCAACCAAAAAAGACCAAGTAGCGGCAGTTCTCGCCCGAAAGTGATGGGGCGCCCCTTGGCGCCCCATCGTTCGACCGATTCAATTCATTTCGAACTGCGTATCACCACACCCGTCGGCTGGACAATTCTCTCTTTTCGTCGTTCACACCTGCGCCTCCGCAGCCGCCTTGCGCAACGCGGCCCACGCCAGCAATCGCGTCGAATCCAAAACCGGGAGCGGCGAGTTTCTGTTGCTGATAATCAATGGGATCTCTGTGCATCCCAGCAGCGCCGCGTCGCACCCTTCATCCTTCATCCGCCGAATCACCAGTTGGAAATACGTCACCGACTCCGGCCGGAACACGCCGTATACGAGTTCATCCATAATGATGCGATTGATTTCCCGGCGCTCCTCGTCCGTCGGCCGCAGGAAGCCCATCCCACGCTCCGCTAGCTTCTGCGGGTAGACCTCGCTCTCCACGAGCCATCGCGTCCCGAGTAATCCCAGACGACGGTAGCCCTTCTCCACCGCCTCGTCTGCCACAACCTCGGCAATGTGCAGCCACGGTAAAGGCGATCGCAATTTGACCAGCGCCATCGCCTGGTGAATCGTATTATCGGGACAGATCAGGAAATCTGCGCCGGCTCGCTCCAGCTTCTTCGCGGAGTCCAGCATCAACTCTGCCACGCCTCCCACGTCCTTGTGATCCAGACACTTCACATATTCGGCCAGGGAATGCGTGTGCATCGTTATCTCGGGATGCGAATGCGGTCCCATCACCTGCGCGCCCTTTTCGCAGATCGTCCGGTAGCAGAGCGCGGCACCCTCTGCCGAGCAACCCACGATGCCGATATGCAGCGACGGCGTCATCCCCCGATTTTACAAATCTCTCCTCGCCTTTGGTGCGGCGCCCTTTCTCAGCCGCAAATTCTCCCGACGGGGTCACCTGTGCCTCCAGGCGGGACAGCCCACTCTTGCGCTCCGGGATCGAACATTTAGCATGTGTGTGCGCAATCGGCAGAGCTTTCCCCGGCTTCGAGCGCGAACGAAGTCCCGCTCTGTCGCTGAGCCTCAGAGGAGAAAGCATGGTCACAAGACGGGAATTCCTTGACACCCTCGCTGTTGGCGCCGCCGGCCTCGCCATCAATGCCACCGCGAAGAGCTACGCCCAGATCGCAGGCTCCAACGAACGTCTCAACTTCGCCGTCATCGGGCTCAATGGCCGCGCCTATGCGCATCTTTCCTCGCTCAAAGCCAACCAGGCAGCCGCGAACATTACCTGTGTCTGCGACGTCGAAAGCAACATCCTCGCAAGATTTGCCGGCGGCGCTCGCCAGTTGGGCTTCGATCCGGCAACCGAAAAGGACTTCCGCAAGATTCTCGAGCGCAAGGATATCGACGCCGTCACCATCGCCACTCCCGACCACTGGCACACGCCGATGGCGATCCTCGCACTCCAGGCCGGCAAGCACGTCTACGTCGAAAAGCCCTGCAGCCACAATCCCGGAGAGGGTGCTCTCCTCGTCCAGGCCCAGCAGAAATACGGCAAGCTCGTCCAGATGGGCACCCAGCAACGCTCTTCGCCCCACACCATCGCAATCATCGATAAGATCCACTCGGGACTTATCGGGCGCCCTTACTTCGCGAAATGCTGGTACGACAACTCCCGCAAGTCCATCGGCAAGGGCAAAGAAGTCCCCGTTCCCCCCACGCTCGACTGGGATCTCTGGCAGGGTCCAGCGCCGCGCCAGCCCTACAAGGACAACGTCCAGCCCTACAACTGGCACTGGTTCCGCATCTGGGGAACGGGCGAAACGCTCAACAATGGGACCCATGAAGTAGATGTATGCCGCTGGTCCCTGGGGGTTGACTATCCCAATCGCATCACTTCTTCCGGCGGCCGCTACGCCTTCAATGACGACTGGCAGTTCTACGACACCCTCGTCACCAGCTTCGAGTACGACGACAAGATGATCTCGTGGACCAGCGCCAGCTGCAATGCCATGCACACGTACAACCGCGGCCGGGGCTCCGTTATCGAGGGCACCACCGGCAGCGTCCTCGTCGATCGCGACGGCTACGAAGTCTACGACCTTCACGGCAAAAAGACCGGAGAATTCAAAGTCGCTGCCAACCAGCAAACCTCCACCTCCGACCTGATCGGTGCCGACTCCATGACCGACGCCCACTTTGCCAACTTCATCGCCGCAATCCGCAAAGGCGAGAAACTCAATGCCTCCGTCTCCATCGGCAACGTCGCCGTCACCATGCTCCAGCTCTCCAACATCGCCTGGTTCGTCAACCGCGAACTTAACCTCGACCCCGCGAATGGCAAAATCAAAAACGACGCGGAAGCCATGAAGTACTGGAGCCGCGAATACGAGCCCGGCTGGGCCCCAAAGATTTAGCAGGAGAAGCGACGCGATAAGCACGAGGCGTCAGAGCGCGTCTTTCAGTCGTGCCGAAAAGCAGCATAGGAAAGATCGGGGCCTTAAGCCCCTGAGGGAACCATGACGATCTCCCGACGTAACTTTCTCCACTCCACCGCAGGACTTGCCACAGTCGCTGGCTGCCCCATCCTTTCAGCTTCTTTTGTTGAAAGGGTGGGAGAGCAACTCACCCAATCCACCGGCTCCCCATCCCCCATCCGCCTCGGCCTGGCCAGCTACACCTTCCGCAACTTCAGCCGTGCCCAGCTCATCGGCTTCATGAAGCAGCTCCACGTCACCGGCCTCAACGCCAAGGACACTAAGGACCACCTCCCCACCGATCCCGTCGCCGAGGCACAGGCCATCTCCGACTACGAGGCCAGCGGCATCCACCTCCACGCCGCCGGCGCCATCTACTTCCAGAAGGACGATGACGACGACATCCGCGCCAAGTTTGAATACTGCAAGCGTGCCGGCATCAAGATCATCGTCGCCGGCGACCCTGCACCCGCCACCCTCCCACGCGTCGAAATGTTCGTCAAGGAATACGACATCAAGATCGCTATCCACAACCACGGCCCCGAAGACAAAATCTTCCCTTCGCCTCTCGATGTCCTCAAGTTCGTGAAGACCATGGACCCGCGCATGGGCTGCTGCATCGACGTAGGGCACTGCGTCCGCGCCGGAACCGACGTGATCGAGGCTATCCACGCCGCTGGACCGCGCCTTTTCAACATGCACATAAAGGATCTGACCAGCTTCACCGACAAGGAAAGCCAGGTCGCCGTCGGCGATGGCAAGATGCCCATCCGACAGATCTTCGACGCCCTCATCAAGATCAAGTACCCTGGCTGGGTCGATCTCGAGTACGAAGTTCACGCCGACGACCCCATGCCGGGCGTCATCTCCAGCTTCAGCTACATGCGCGGCGTGATGTCGGGCATGGGCTTCAATCCAGTGGAGCAAGCCCCGGCGTAGGCCAATTCTGGGATTGCCACAACCAGCCGACCACGAGTCGCATCTGCAGATGTATGCCAAACACACCGTTAACTTTCGTCTTCTACATCGCCGCCCCAATCGAGAAAGTCTGGGATGGGTTTGTTTCGAAGGAAGCGAATCGGACGATCTTCATGGGTGCAGATTTCGAAGTGGAACTGAAATCAGGCGGCTTGATGACGTGGTCAGGTCCTGGAAAAGATGGCAAGCCGACTCGATACGTAACAGGGCGCATCCTTCGCGTCGACCCCCCGCGGCTTCTGGAGTACGAGTTCGGCATCGGAATGGGCGAAAAGATGTCCCATGTTCAAGTGGAACTCACTCCAGAAACGGAGGCCGTCAAGGTCACGGTAGTGAATGACCGTTGGTCAGACGAGGATTCCGCCCATGCGCAGAACGCCGATGGATGGCCTCGCATTCTCTCTCGATTGAAGACCCTCCTCGAAACAGGAAAAACCTTTCGGCCTCACTGATGGCGCTTGCAGATCGGAATCTTCGGTTCAGCCTTTTGAAATACTCTTGCCGAAGTGATGATCAGGAATGCGGAGGGCCTTCTCTTCGACAGCCTGAGATTTCCCGAAAATGGACCGGTCTGTGTGGTTATGACGCCGCCACTTCGCGCTGGAGCACGCCCGCGTCCCGCGACTGAGACCGCGCCAGCAGATACAGCGCGAAGACATGCGTGATCATCAATACAGGCACATAGATGATCGGGACCCAGTACATCCCGCCTAACTGGCCTGCAACCGCAGGCAGATCCAATCGCACCGCATGATAGTAGTCAGCGAGCAGGTCGGCGATCCCAACAACATTGAAGCCCACAACAAACGTCCAAAACAACGGACGTATCCGAGCGCAGAGAAGCGCCAGTATCGCCAGCAGGCCCGTCGCGAAGTCTCCGTAAGCGGCGACGGTTGCGAAACCCGGAGGCAGATTGGGCCCTACAACTCCGGGAAGAATAAATACCAGTCCGAAGAACCGAAAGCTGTGCACCGTGGCAATCACGCGCTGCGCGTCGACGCGGCTCATCGCCCTCAGCCTGGGCAGGACATAGGTTCCGAGACAGAGCATGCACGCCACATAACCCAGCACAAGCTGGATCTGAAATAGAGTTCCTGATGACATGGTTAGCCTCCTTTGAGGATAGGATTATGTTAATCATCCTATCGGCTCAGATTTTGTTGGCCAATTGTCGTTTATGAGATGGTCGTCGACATCCTATAATCAGCCATGCGCTATCCGCCGCAGCATAAAGCCGAGACCAGCCAGAAGATCGTGAAAGATGCAGCGCGCCGCGTTCGGACTGAAGGCCTGACGGGTGCTGCCGTCGCTGCCGTCATGCGCGACGCAGGCCTAACCCACGGAGGCTTTTACAAGTACTTCCCCGACAAAAACGAATTACTGATCAAGTCGCTCGAAGAAGGTTTCCGCGAGACCTCCAACCGCCTGGTTGAGGCCGCACTGCTTTCCGAACCAGCGGCCGCGTGGAAGGCAATTGTGCGAACTTACCTGAGCCCGCAGCATTGCGATCATCCTGAGTTCGGCTGCCCCCTGGCGGCCCTTGCGCCCGAACTAGCGCGAGCCAATAGGAGAATGAAGCCTCGCATCCTCAAAGAGCTAGAGACTTACAGGACTCGCATGCTTCCCTTCATGCCGGGTCGTCGTTCGGCCGATAAAGCGCAGGCATTCTTAGCAATCTTCTCCACAATGATCGGGGCCGTCGCAATCGCCCGCATCCTGCCAACTCGAAAAGCTCGAGCGGCAGTATTGGGCGCTGCTCGGGACTTTCTGTTGCGCAGCTTCTGAGCGACAACGGCGGTCTTCCGCTCAACCTGAACAGCTCCCACCGCCATGCGCTGTTCTTCGGCTTTACTGCGTCCACGGACTCGGCCGCGCCGGCGGATGCGGATACAGCCCGCCCGGTCCTGGCTTGTTCAGCGCCTGGAGATCATCCACCACGTGCGACAGCGCCTCATCGAAGTTCTTGTCGTGCGTCTTCTGCAGAATCGCAAACTCGATCGGCTCCGTAATCGTCCACAGCACGTAATGTGTCTTGCGGTCGTAAATCGTCAGCCGGAAGAACGGCAGAGCATCGGCGCTGCCCAGCTGCTTCGACGTGTGTACGGGCCCCGCCGGAGCCGAAAGCTCGATCTGCAACACAAGGTCAGCCATTGCCGGATCACCCACCAGGTCATAGAGACCCGCACCCTCGAGACCTTTCACAAAGCCAAAATAGGCCCGGTTGGGATCGCCGCTGAAAGGCTCCGGAAAGAGTCCGGCATCGGAACCCCCATTTGAAATGAAAACAGATTTTGCACTGACCACCGCTGGTGGGATCCCCGCAGAGGCCGCCTGGCTGTACACCACTGCTGACGCTACCGTCGACACCAAGGCTATCGCCGCAACCCTCGCCAAAAACCCTGAACGTGCCATGGGCATTCTCCTTACCCCAATTCCATAGACGCAACCCCAACCACCCAGGTTTTGCCCGTTTCCTGCAAGAATACGGGGCAGGCTCTCGCAGCTCATGTCGCGAAAAACCCGAACACTCTGCGAAGTGTCACATCTGACTGCCGGGTGGTTGCCGGATGAACTATTCTCGACATCGGTCCGAAAGATCTGATGCATCACCCCGAAAATCGGATCCCCAGGAACCCACGGAGGCGGCACGGTGATCGAAAAGTGCTCTGGCAAACTCAGGATCGCGCTGGCAACCGAGAGGGATCGCCCTGCGATCTACGGCATGCGCCACGATGTCTATGCCATCGAACTTGGACAGCATGCGGTGCAGCAAAACTCGATCTTGTCCGATGCTCTCGACGACAACAACATTTACATCACTGCGAAAATTCAGGGCGAGCTAGCCGGCTTCATCAGCGTCACGCCGCCCGGACTCGGCCGCTACTCCATCGAGAAGTATGTAGATCGAGACGAATTGCCGATCCGGCTCGACGAACGCACATACGAAGTCAGAATATTGACCGTCTCCCGTCTGCACAGGCATAGCCGCGCGGCCTGGTACCTGATGTACGCTGCCTTTCGCTGGATTGAAGAGCAGGGCGGTGAGCAGATCATCGCTATGGGACGAACCGACATCCTCGCGATGTACCAGAGCTTTGGTTTGCAGCTCCTCGGCCGCCGAGTCGTGTCTGGCGCCGTCACATTCGAGCTGATGTGCACGTCGGTCTCCCATTTGCGGCGACTGGCTTTTCGGCGTCGATCAACCATCGACCGGTTTGGCACGAGCGTCGATTGGCAAATGAGCTTTCCATTCTTGAAAACACCTTGGTGCTTCCATGGAGGAGCTTTTTTTGAGGCCATCGGCCACCGTTTTGACACGCTCCACCGGCGTGAAGCCATCGTGAACGCCGACGTCCTTGATGCCTGGTTTGCACCATCCCCGCGAGTACTGGCCACCTTGCAGGAACACCTTCCATGGCTGATCCGGACATCGCCGCCCACGCACTGTGAGGGCCTGCGTGAGGCGGTCGCCATGCACCGCGGAGTGATGCCGGCAAATATTCTCCCGGGGGCCGGATCATCTGATCTGATCTACCGTGCTTTCTCTCTCTGGCTCCGGCGCGACTCGCGCGTTGTGATCCTCGACCCCACTTACGGCGAATACCAGCACGTACTCGAAAGAGTAATCGGATGCCGCGTGGACCGCCTGACGCTTTCGCGCCATAACGGATACAGAGTCGACCTCGACGAACTCGCCGGCCGGATCGGAAAGGGCTACGACCTCGTCGTACTCGTCAATCCAAACAATCCAACGGGGAGGCACATCCCGCGAGCCAGACTGGAGAGTATCCTCAGCGCAGTCCCATCCGAAACGAAGGTGTGGATCGACGAAGCATACATTGACTATGTTGGGGCCGCGGAATCCCTGGAGCGTTTCGCCGCGGAGAACGAAAACATCATCGTCTGCAAGTCGATGTCCAAGGTTTACGCCCTCAGTGGGATGCGCGTCGCATATTTGTGCGCGTCGCCCCACCTGCTTTCCGACCTGGTCTCGCTGACACCGCCGTGGGCCGTTGGCCTGCCGGCGCAAGTCGCCGCAGTGCGCGCGCTCGAAGACAGCGCGTATTACGAGCGACAATACAGCAGAACCCATGTCCTTCGTGCCGAATTGCATGAGGCGATGCACAGTATGGGCATCGAAGAGATTGTGCCGGGCGAAGCCAACTTCCTCATGTTTCATCTCGACGAATCTCAGCCGACTGCAGCGCAGATAATCGGCCTTGCGCAGCAGGAAGGGGTTTTCGTCCGCAACGTCTCCAACATGGGCGCCAGTCTTGGTTCGCATGCCCTTCGCATTGCCGTCAAAGACCCTGCCGGAAACGATCGGACCTTGCACGCACTGCGCCGGTGCCTGCTCGCACCCGAGCTGGGGGCACATGCGCCACAGATCATTGCGAACGGCCCCACCTGCTCTGCCGGAGCACTCGAATCTCTGTCTTGACACTTTCGACGAATGCGGCGCAGTACACTGTTTGGTTATGTCGACCGAACGCTTGTCGCCTGCTCCAATGAAAGACCCCGTTTCCTGGCTCTATCCGCCCATCGAGGCCTACCACACCGGCAGCCTCCGGGTTTCACCCGTGCATGAGCTGTACTTCGAGCAGAGCGGCAATCCCGCTGGCAAGCCCGTTGTGTTTCTCCACGGCGGCCCCGGCGGTGGCTCCGATCCCAAGCAGCGCCGCTTCTTCCATCCAGAGAAGTACCGCATTATCTGTTTCGACCAACGTGGTTGCGGCAAGAGCACACCCTACGCATCGCTCGACGACAACACCACCTGGGACCTCGTCGCCGACATCGAGAAACTTCGCGAGCACCTCGGCATCGATCGTTGGCAGGTCTTCGGCGGCTCCTGGGGTTCCACGCTCGCCCTCTCCTATGCCGAGACGCATCCCCAGCGCGTCACCGAGCTCATTCTCCGCGGCATCTTCCTCCTTCGCCGGCAGGAGATCGAATGGTTCTACCAGCGAGGCGCCTCCATCATCTATCCCGATGCCTGGGAGCCGTACTGGGCGCACATCCCCGAGGCCGAACGCGGCGATATGCTCGCTGCCTACTACCGCCGCCTCACCAGCGAGGACCCAGCCGTGCGGCTCGCCGCCGCGAAGATCTGGAGCGGATGGGAGGGAGCCACATCAAAGCTCTTTCCCGATGCCGCTTTCACCAGCCACTACGAAGAGGACGAGTTCGCCCTGGCCTTCGCCCGCATCGAGGCTCACTACTTTATCAACCGCGGATTCCTCGAAACCGACGACCAACTGTTACGCAACGCCGAGCGGATTCGATCGATTCCCGGCGTCATCGTTCAGGGCCGCTACGATGTGGTCTGCCCCATCGAGAGCGCGTGGGCTTTGCACCGCGCCTGGCCCGAAGCCGACCTCGTTATCACGCCCGACAGCGGCCATAGCGCCTTCGACCCGCCCAACACCCGCGCCCTGGTTGCAGCCACCGACCGATTCGCCGGGTGCTAAATCCGGCCCCCAGTGCTGACCCCTTCTTCAGCCTCTCAACCCCTTCGCCACCCTGAACTAGTCTGTAACCCGTTCATCGCCGGGTACCCCTCGATAAGGAAGAAGGCGTTGTCAAGGACGAATTCAGGCGCACGTTTCCGGGCGGTGCGTGAGCACCGCTTGGATTGGCAGCGGTAGAACCGAGCCGCCTCGCCATCCCCGTTCATCAGCTTGTGCTCGCTGATCTCTCCGGTCTCCGCATCAAACACTGCTATCTGTTGCCACTTCGGATGGAAATCACACCCTACAATCTTCATCGAAGGCTTCTCCTGATCTTCGAGCTCGTGGTCCTCTATCCACTCCCTACTCGATCTTCGCTGAAGCCTTCTTCCTTATCCCATCAAGGTCTCGACTTTGAGACCGGGGATAGCAATACGATTCGTTCTCCCCACAGAATCCACGAACGCTGCGCGGCTGTGCGCCGAGCTAGGAGCGAAGCGACGACGTGTGGCGCATCGGAAAAGCCGCGTCACCTTGTATAGCTATAGCTCTTTATCTAGCTGGTTGTATCTATGTTCGGGTGGCTGGGGCAGCAGCAGAATCCGAGCAGATTACACACGCTGAGCTACTTTCGTTCAGTGGCTTTTTCCTCAAAGAAAAGCCGCCTTTACCGATGCCACGTTGGGCACTGTTGCTCGGATTCAGCTCTGGAGATCTTCCAGCCATGCGGCGGCTTCGCGGGCGGGGGGTTGCTGGCGGGCTTCAGTGCGTTCGTCGGGGTCTGAATCAGCTAGCGGATTCTTCGGAACTGCAGCTTACAGTTCGCGAATCGCAGTCACAGGGTTTCGGCGCATCGCTCGGTGTGCCGGAAAATAGCAGGCTAACAAAGACATCGCTCCCAGGAGCATGACCACGGAAGCGACGGTGACTGGATCGTTGGCGCCGATGCCGTACAACAGCCGGGCGATGAAACGTGTCAGTCCCAACGCAAACGCCAATCCCAGCGCCAGCCCAATGCCTGTGAGCCACAATCCCTGCAACAGCACGAGTCTCAGCACGTCCACACGTGAAGCACCCAGAGCCATACGCACTCCGATCTCGTGGGTGCGCATCTGGGTTCGATAGGCCACGACTCCGTAGATTCCGGTTACCGCAAGAACCAGCCCGATCAGCGCGAACATTCCTGCCAGGGCGCTCTGCATGACGGCAAAGATGCTCGCCATCTGGGTACTCTCCCGCATGGGACGCACATCGAAGACCGGCAGCTGTGTATCGATTTCGTGAATGGCGTTTTCCACCGCCGGCGCCAGGTCGGCCGGATTTCCCTCGGTCTCCACCTGCACTATCGTCTCGTACCCCTGCTGGAAAAAGCTCATGTAGACCATAGGCTCCGGTGCCTCATTCACCGACATATGTGTCGAATTCCTCACGACGCCGACTACCGTGAACGGCCTGCCCCACACCATGAGTTTCTTTCCCAGCGGATCCTGTCCTGGCCAGTAGCGCCTCGCCGCAGTCTGATCCACGATGAGTACCCTCGGGGCCTTTTCATCGTCATCCGGCGTAAATTCGCGTCCTTCCAAAATGGGTATATGAAGGGATTCGAAATACCGCGGGGCCACCTCGGCGTGGTACACCCGCAACGCTTCATGCGGGTGTGGCGCATATCCTTCCGGATACGCATCTTCCCCCTTGTGGCTCAGCGTCATCGGAATCCAGTCCGTAAAAGACGCAACCTTCACACCGGGCAAGGCCGACAAGCGATCAAGTATCTTGTGACGAATCACCTTTTCCTCGTCGCGGCTGTAGCCAGCGATATTCGTTCCAACGGAGGCAGTGAGAATGTGGTCCTGCTCAAATCCGGGATTTGCAGCGGCGAGATTCCGCAGCGTTCGCAGAAACAGCCCGGAGCACAACAGCAGCGGAAGTGAAAGCGCGATCTGCGCCACCACCAGCGCGCTAAGCAATTTCCGGTTGCGTGAGCCGCCGGAAATACTCGCCGACTCAGCCTTGAGTACCTCAATGGCCGGCGCGTGGGACGAACGCCAGGAGGGGAGCGCGCTGCACAGCATGCCTGCCAACAGGCTGGACACCGCAATCCCGATCACCACCTTATGGTCCATGCTCCCGTTGAATGTGAGGGGAATCGCGTTCGCCGGAAAGAACCATGCGAATGTCTTCGACGTCCACGATGTCAGCACAAAGGCCGCGGCTCCTGCGGCAATGGAGAGCACCACGCCCTCCAGCACCATCTGCCGCACCAGTTGCATGCGATTCGCGCCGAGCGACTGCCGGATCGCAAGTTCACGCCGCCGGGATACAAACCGCACCAGCGTGAGCGTCGCCACGTTCGCGCAGGTCAGCAACAACACCAGACCGGCGATGGCCAGCAGAATGGGCAGCGTCGCCGCCAGGTATCCGTTGGCGCCGAATGGCGAGCGCCACATGGGATCCAGCGTGATCCGGTTTTCGCCCAGATGATCGTCCGGATATGCCGCCACAATGTTGTGCATCAGGGTGTCGAGATTCTGGGCCGCCTGGCCGCGGCTCACACCGGGCCGCAATCTTCCTATTACGTTCAGCCAGACCGCACCGCCACTGCGATGCGTCATCCGCCACACATCCGTCCCGAGGGGGTCGAGCGTTACCCACAGATCCTGACGGATCCCGGGCATTGCTCCGACAAACTCCGCCGGCGCCACACCGATCACCGTCACAGGATGCCGGGCGATCTCGATCGACTTGCCCACAATTGCCGGGTCTGAGGCATAACGCGTCTTCCAGAGCGAGTAACCCAGCACCACGCTGGGAACAGCATCGGGACGCGATTCTTCTTCAGCGAGAAAGAAACGGCCCAGCACCGGCTTGATGCCGAGCACATCGAAATAGTTCGCCGACACGTTCGCAATATAGACACGCTGCGGCTGTGCGCCACCCGTCAGCGTGATCCAATCGTGATGATATGCGAGGATTCCGGCGAAGGTATGATTCTGCTCGCGCAGATCGCGATAGTCGAGATACGAGAAGGGCGGGGTCGGGGAGAAGTTCCGTTCCCCCCGCTGCAGGCTCACAAGGTCGCCCGTGTCTCGCGCGCCAGGAATCGGACGCAGCATCGTGCCGTCGATCCAACTGAATACGGTGCTGTTGGCGCAAATAGCTACCGCCAGCATCGTCGTCGCAGCGATCGTAAAGCCGGGGCTCTTGCGGAGTTGCCGCAAGGCATAACGGATGTCCCGGCCCAATTGTTCAAGCCAGCCCTGGCCCCACGTATCGCGCGTCACATCTTGCACCAAAGGAATATTTCCAAACTCCCGCGCCGCAGCTTGTCGCGCTTTCTCCCCCGTCTCGCCTCGCGCAACTCGATCTGCAAATGCCATTTGCAGGTGAGCATCGATCTCTTCCTGTAATTCGCGTTTGCGCCGCTGAAAGCCGAAGCTCGGAAACCACCTCACGACTCACTCTCCTTCGGCTTGACGTACATCACCGACCCAATCGCTTCGACAATCCGCTCCCATCGGCCCAGATCCGAGGCCAACTGCCTTTTCCCCTTGGCCGTGATTCGGTAGTATCGGGCCTTTTGCTTGCTCTCTGACTGCTTCCGTTCAGACTGCACCCAGCCCTGGCGCTCCAAGCGATGGAGGGCCGGATACAGTGATCCGGTCTCCACCTGAAGCACATCTCCGGATCGCAAACGTAACGCCTGAACAATGCCATATCCATGCTGCGGCCCCCACTGCAACGTTTGAAGAATGAGCATATCGAGCGTTCCCTGCAGCAGCTCAACCCGGTTCTTGTACTGGTCCTTTTCGCTCATAGATGTAGACACTCTACCCCTAATGGAGCTAGATCGTCTACTTCGTTTTGTATAGCGCAGCGAGCAGCCTTGCCCAATCGGCAGATTCAAAACTACGTCAGTTCTCAGGACCCTCTAACTAAATCTCTAGTGCCGTATCGACAGCGCTCCGCGTGAAGAGATTCCCATTCGTCCGGAAATTGAGGCGGAGCGGTGTTGGTACGGCGATTTGCGCTAAGCGGCTAGCGCGGTGGATGTATGGGGATTGGATGGACTCTGCAGGGAGTTGATGCGGTCAGTTCCGCCAGGGACCCGGTAGCGTTGGTCTCCGGTCGGGTGGTCTTGGGCGGCGGCCTCGATTCTGATCGAGGTTGCGGTGGCAGATCTGAGGCGTGTGGAACCAATCCGATGCGCACGTTGGCGAAGGGCTGCTGGAGGAGCCGTGAACACTGCGAATCGAGTTGGCACAAAGCTGAACATCGTTCCCTTAAGAGGAGTCTACGGCTGCAGGCTGAGTGCGAGGCAGACTGCCGATCTGCTCACCAGCGAACGCATGGGCGACGACGTGAAGGGTTCCGCATCGGCCCTGGGGACATGATCGGTTCAGCGCGGACCTCTGCTGTTCGCTAAGCAGTCTGATGAGGTCTGTCTCCGTAGAGCGGAGATGAACTCGGCACAGCGCCAGTGCTCGCCGGCAGGGTTTTGGCCGGGAGGTCGTCGCCTCACTCGTTGAATGGGGACATGCGTCTCTCGGCAAACAAACTTTCACCTATCCGGTAGCCGTACAAAACATCGCCGGCAGGCGTATCGCAGAGAGTCTTCATGGCGAGATCATCGGGAACCGCACGAATCCAAAATACGACTCCGTCGTTTACAGAATTTTCTTTCTACGAATCGCCATACTCGTCAGAGTTCCAGAGGCTCAGTCGATCCATAGTCAGCGGTTTAGCGAGTCGAGACTGAGTGACCGGCTTCCATGTAAGTCACTTGTCAACGGAAAAGCACGAGATTCCTGTACGCGCGCCGGAGAGCGAATTTTTGATTTGATCAGGACCTGCCATTTGCGCACGTTTTGCCTCTCGGCTGATGGTTCCTGCGTCTATGCAGAACCGGACAACGGAGCGCTTTGGCACTGTGCAGGCCTTTCTCTTTGGCAAGGTTATAGGCCTCCTTCGTTAACGGCGGTAACGCTGCGCAGGTTTACCAGCGCGGGACCCGGCATCACCAAAAGCTCGCGTCCAACTCGCGAAGGATGTCAACCTCCTCGTCCGCGTCTTAAGTCGCAAACGATTCATTCCATTCACAAAACTCTTTTCGCCTCGTTGCAGGTTATTCTCCTTCGTTGATACACAATCGAATTGCACGCACCTTCACAGCACTTTTCTCGATCTCAGCCGAGCCCGCTTACTGGTACGGACCGGCGACATCTCTGACAGATTGAACCGGTCACATTCCTGACATCGCGGGACAGGTAAAAAACACCTCTCCCGTTCTGCAAGGCAATGATGGTCCGCCGAGCCATCCTCTGATTGAGAACTGAAGAAATCGGAGCAGAGCGGCAAATTCGCTCTTAATGGGTGTTACATGGGCGTATAACCCACGCCTCAAGTCACATGGAATCTATTAAGTGGGTATTTCTGACGGGAGGGGAAGGGGGAGGGGCCGGGGGGGGTGGTACGACCGGGACCATTCCTTAGCACTGAAATGGGTGCATCAGACCCGATGATCGAGCAGTGAAGTCTTTACGATATCCCCGCATCACACCATCCTCGACTAAACTGGTGACGCCATGGATGCTGTTTCGATTCGCGGCGAGTGGGTTGGCCGGATCATCGATGGGAGATTTCCGCTCCTCGAATGGCTTGGCGGCTCCAGCACAGGCGGCGTGTTCCGCACCGAGCTTGACGGCTCCGCCCCCCAACGAGCCGCCATCAAGCTGATGCCCGGTTCCGCATGGGCCGAAGACCGGCTCGCAGCCTGGTCGTCAGCAACCTCCCTCTGGCATCCGCACCTCATGCGCATTCTTCACTTCGGGCGCGCAGAGATCGACGAGACAAAACTCGTTTATATCGTCACCGATTTTGCCGAGGAAGTGCTCGCGCAAATCATTCCCGAGCGCGCCCTCTCCGCCGACGAGACACGCCAGATGCTCGATCCCGTTCTCGATGCGCTCCATTATCTGCATGGCAAAGGTTACATCCACGGGCATCTAAAACCCGCGAACATCATGGTCGTCGATGACCAGGTCAAACTCTCGTCCGAAGGTCTATTGCGGGTGGACAGCGTTGCACCCGAACTCCTCGTTAACGATGTACACATTGCACCCGAGACCGCCGACGGTCCCGTCGCGCGCCCTGCGGACATCTGGTCGCTGGGCGTCACCCTGGTGGAAACGCTCACCCAGGAACCGCCGATCTGGGATGCCGCTGCCGATGGTGAACCCATCGTGCCGCCATCCGTTCCCGAGCCCTTCGCCTCGATCGCCCGCGAGTGTCTGCACCCGGATCCATCGCGCCGGTGCACCCTGAAAGATATCAAGGCCGCTCTCGAAGGCCGGCAAATGCCGATTGCTCCCCCTGCGCCGCCCCCTCCCCAGCCCAGCCTAGGTGACCAGCCGATCTCATCTCCGCAAAGAGCTCTTAATTCGCGCGGTGATAAACCTGTCCCGTCGAAGATTCCGCTTCTTCCGCTGATCATCGGTTTCATTTTGCTGGTAGCGATCATCATCGCCCTGGGCATGCGTTCCCAGAAAACGCGCACCGATCCTGCGGAGCCTGCGACCGGACAGCAAGGAATCCCGACTCCGCCCGACTCCAAACCGCCCCCCGAATCGGAAGCGCCTGCGTCACTCCCTTCCCCAGCCTCGCCGGTCGTTCCATCGATGAACAGATCAAGCAAGGGAGAGATCTTAAGCCGCTCTCTGCCCGACGTTCCGCACCAGGCCAGCAACACAATTCACGGCACCGTGGGAGTAGCGGTTCGCGTCAGTGTGGATACAACCGGTTCGGTCACTCAGGCTGAGTTCGCCTCCCACGGACCAAGCGCCTACTTTGCGCGACTGGCGCTCGAATCAGCACGCAACTGGAAGTTCAAGGCGCCGCAACAAGACGGTCGCGCCGTGTCAAGCGCCTGGGTTCTTCACTACGCGTTTCGACGCGACGGCGTTGACGTGAGGCCGGAGAAATCAGGTCCCTAGCCTTCTGGGATCTGCTCCCCTGTCTGGCCATCTCGGAATAAGCAACCAAATGGTTGCATAATGCCAGCGGATGAAATAATCTGCAAGATCATGCGCCGGCCAGCTGTTCGAGCAAACCGTCAAAATCGGCAAGATCGGCGTACTCGATGATGACGCGGCCGTGCCCGTTCTTGTCTTCAACGTGAACCTTGAGGCCGAGAGCCCGCTGAAGCTGCTCCTCAACCTCTTTCACATTGGGATCGACAGGAGGAATCGGTTTGGGCTCTTTCTTTTTGGCATCTGGATTGAGCATGCCCTGAACCAATGTTTCCGCCTGGCGAACAGAGAGCGAAAGATTGGCTACTCGCTGCGCAGTTTTTTCCAAATCCGGATGGAACTTAAGTGCCATCAACGCTTTAGCGTGACCAAAAGTGAGCTGCGATGATTCCACCAGTTTCTGAACGCTATCGGGCAGGCTGAGCAGCCGCATGTAATTCGATACTGAAACCCGGTCTTTTCCGGTTCGAGTCGCGATCTGTTCCTGCGTCATGTGGAACTCGCGTGACAGACGTTCGAAGGCGTGAGCCTGCTCCATGGGATTGAGATCTGCACGCTGCAGATTCTCGACAATGGTAATCTCAAGCGCCTGCTCATCCGACACCTGACGGAGAATCGCAGGGATCGTTTTCTTGCCTGCAAGCTGCGAGGCTCGCCAGCGTCGTTCTCCCGCGATGAGTTGGAATCGGCCATTCGCCTGAGGGCGCACAAGGATTGGCTGCACAACGCCGTTCGCGGTGATCGATGCGGCCAGTTCTGCCAGTTCCCCTTCATCGACGTGTGTTCGCGTCTGAAACGGATTTCTGTCGATCTCTTCGAGAGAAATTTCACGAGGTTTGCCGCCCTCAGCCTCACTTGAAATCGGCACGTGAACCGTCACCGGAGGAGCGGGATTGGGATGGATACGCGGGAGCAAGGAGTCCAGGCCTTTGCCGAGGGCTCGACGTTTGGTATCGGCAGTCGAAGTAGTCATGTCTAATCCTCAAAGACTCCTGTTATTAGGGCTTGCGTGAGAACGAGCTTGAACCCCGAGTCAGGAGTATGGCCAGAATCGAACTTCGGCCTTTGGTTTCGAGTTTGAGGCCACCTTGCGCTCGAGACTTTTGGGGCTCTCGATACGGTTGCGTGCCAGATATTCACCTGCCAGTTCAAAATAGGCCTCGGTCCCTCGGGATCTGGAGTCGTAAACCGCCACGGGCTTGCCGTGGCTCGGCGCCTCGGCCAGGCGGATGTTTCGTGGGATCACCGTAATGAAGAGCCGGTCGCGGAAGTGTTCGCGCAGTGTGTCGCGAACCTGTTGCGCAAGATTAGTGCGATCATCGTACATCGTCAGCAAAACGCCCTCGATCTCGACGTTGTGATGAAATGCACCGCGGACTCTCTCCAGCGTCGACATCAGCTCCGTAATGCCTTCCAGAGCGAAGTATTCGGCCTGCATGGGCACGATCAGAGAATCCGAGGCGACGAGAACGTTCAGGGTGAGCAGATCAAGCGCTGGCGGGCAATCGAGAATGACGAGGTCGTACTTGTCTTTGACAGGAGCCAAGGCATGGCGCAGCCGTACAGCGCGATCTTCCACGTTGGTTAGTTCAATGTTCGCGCCCGTGAGGTTCTTGGACCCTGGCAGGATCCATAGGTCATCCACGCCGCTCGGAAGAATGACCTGCTGGGCCTCTGAGTCACCGACCAGGACGTCATAAATCGAATGCCGATTGTCATCTCGGGCCAAGCCTAAACCGGATGAGGCATTTGCCTGGGGATCACAGTCAACCAGGAGGATCTTGAGACCTTCGAGGGCGAGGCAAGCGGAAAGATTGATGGCCGTGGTCGTTTTGCCTACTCCGCCCTTTTGATTAACCACGCCAAGTATCTTTCCCATGGCATTTCAGGTTAAAGGAACCGGGCATTTCCGTGCGGCCGCTTCGTCTGTGGAGAACTTGTCCGCGTTGTGGAAAGTCCAAAAACGAGTGGAGATGATGATGCAACATCTAATGGGAAATCAGCAGCTTATGTAGGAATTTGTGTTTGGGCATATTTTGTGGTCAAAATAAGCAACCCGGTGGAAAACTCTGGGCGTTATCTTGCGGTTAATTAACAATTGGCGGCTGAATCTCGATGTTCCACGTGGAACATCATTGCGAAGGCAATTCGGGACTTTCCGAATGTTCCACATGGAACATTTAGCAGCGATTGACACCTTCTTTTGTTCCTAAGCAAAGAACGCTTTGATCCGAGCCTGGCAACGGAATAGTGTCTTTCCAGTGGAATCCGGAAAGGCTTCGTTCCAAGACCGGGAATTCCTTCCTTGTCGTCATTAGAGCGAGCACGCCACGAGAGCTGAGCAAAGACGCCGCTTGGGCGGCTGCGCGTTCCATCCGGTCCACCGCACGCATAGTCACGCAATCGAAGTTTCCGGCGATGGTCTCGGCCCTGCGACCGAAGATCCTGGTATTCAATCCAAGCACCGAAACGACTTCACGGAGGAAGGCGGCTTTCTTGTTTTGCGATTCAGCCAGTGTTACCTCGATCTCTGGCCGGCAAATCGCGATCGGGACGCCGGGGAATCCGGCACCTGTTCCAAAATCGAGAAGTGTCTTAGGGCCGGCCGGCAAGGCCTCTGCACAGGCGATGGACTCGAGAAAGTGACGGCGGAGGATTCCCTCGGTATCTCGAATGGCGGTTAGATTGATGCGGGTGTTCCAGTGCAGGATCAACTTCAGATATGCATCGAAGCGGGCGAGGTCCGCCATCTCGAGCGCCCGCATGCGTGATTCCGCAATCAGCCCCTCCAGCGTCGGAATTCCTGCGGTCTCGCTAACTAGTTGTTTCGAGGTCAACTCGCCCATACTCGCATGTCCGACGTTTTCGCCTGCCTGGGCAGCCATCCCTCAGCAGCCTGGACAAAGGCTTTGAACAGCGCGCGGGAAAAGTGGCTCGCAGTAAACGTGCGCTCCGGATGCCACTGTACGCCGATTACGAAATGGTCGGCCGATTCGAGCTCCACTGCTTCGACTACATCATCCTGAGGAGAGACGGCCGCAATCTGGAGATTGTCGCCGATCCGTTGCAGAGCCTGATGATGGCTGGAGTTTGCCTCGCAAAGAAGGCTATCAACTTGATCTCCATTCTGGGGCCTCAAGGCGGCTAATCTCGAACCCTTCGCCAAACGGATAGGGTGGGCGCTTATCACCTCGCGGCCTGGCCGGTGATTCACGGGGGTATGAATCACGGTATCGAGATCCTGGATCAGACTGCCGTTCCGCCAAACATTCAAGGTCTGGACCCCGTGACAGATGGCAAGAATCGGCTTGCGCAGATTGAAGGCATCCTGAAGCAACAACTCGTCCACCGCCGTTCGAGCCGGATCGGCAGGCCCACACTCTGCTATCCGCTTTTCACCGTAGCGCTCGGGATCGACATCGAATTTGCTTCCTGGCAGCAGGACACCCTGCGCTCCTGCCTGCAAACGCGCGACCCGATCCTGGTGCTCGTGGAGTGGAATCACCACCGGGAGGGCGCCGCAAGATTGCAATGCAGAGATGTATGGCGGAAGAGAGCGTGCGTTGTACTCAGCGTCGGTTGAAGTCGGTTCAGGAATGGCAATGCGGATGGTCATGGATGGTTCCCAGTGTAAGCGAGAAATCTGTTTGAGTCGCGCCTGCCATCGCTCCTCCAAGGCTGTGACCGAGCAACAGGTTGTTTACTGTCCCCCTTGGTGTTTTGATGTAAATATCAGATTCTAAATTGTTTAACAGAAATAATTCGCTGTAAATATCTCTTTCTAAAAGACTTATATATCAAATACTTGAAAATAAATAACTTAAGTCTGGATAACCCCTTATGTTTCTCGTTTGATAGCAGTGTCGCGTTTTGGAAGGCGTAGTCCCCCCTCATCTTGCACCGATAAGTCCTCGCCCTGAGAGAAGAGCATACCAATACAAGGCGAAATTCCATGCAAAGAAAAGAGGTCTGGAACGGCATGATTTGAAAGGGCTAAATCAGAAGTGCGTGGGACGACGCACTTGACATTGGAGGAGTCTTCCAGCAACCAAGCCATAGGACGGTTCCCTCGTTTTGCCCGAAGCTATCGTTGATCACTCTTCGGTGCGAGTTTGGTAGGTCGCCTGCTCCGGGGGCCCACGTGAGCGGCGTGGCTCGGAGT